>Ga0265797_10000516_pt1 | contig 69750 bp, 55 predicted proteins | sample P2T30metagenome_FD_192433 | JGI IMG/M metagenome (GOLD analysis project Ga0265797, IMG submission 192433) | Plant litter microbial communities from East Loma Ridge, Irvine, California - P2 T30 | ecosystem: Environmental > Terrestrial > Plant litter > Unclassified | place: USA: California...
CGGTACGTCCAGGAGCGAGACCTGGTCTTCGGCCAGCACGCGGCCGTTGGCTTCCAGCGTCGGTACCTGTTCGACGTCGGCCACCGGGCGCGCCGCCGCGAGCAGGAAGTCGAGCGCCTCGCGCACGGCCAGCATCGGCTTGCGGATCGGTGTTGCGCCGCTCACGCTGCGGCTCCCGCTTTGGCTACGGGCGCCAGACCCGTATGCGCCGCAATGAATTCCTTCATTTGCGCCACGTTCGGATGCATCACCACGAAACGCTGCGGCAGGCTCTCGATGTCCTCGAAGCCGGCCGGGCGCGCGGCGTCGGTGCCGAGCGCTTCCAGGATGGTCTCGTTGAACTTGGCCGCCAGCGCCGTCTCCAGCACGATCATCGGCACGCCGGGTTCGATGTGCTCGCGCGCCACCTTGATGCCGTCGGCGGTGTGGGTGTCGATCGTGATGCCGTAGTCGTCGAAGACTTCGCGGATGGTCGCCAGGCGGTCGTCGTGGGTCGAGCTGCCGGACTGGAAGCCGTACTGCGCCACCAGCTTGAACTCGTCGCCGTCACTGCCCGGCGCGCCGGACAGATCGAAGCCGCCGTGGGTGTCGACCTTTTTGAAAAGCGCATGCGTGCGCTCGGCGTCGCGGCCGACCAGGTCGTAGACGAAGCGCTCGAAGTTCGAGGCTTTCGAAATGTCCATCGACGGGCTGCTGGTGTGATAAGTCTCGGCGGCTTTGCGCACGCGGTAGACGCCGGTGCGGAAGAATTCGTCGAGCACGTTGTTTTCGTTGGTGGCGACCACCAGCTTGTCGATCGGCAGGCCCATCATGCGCGCGATGTGACCGGCGCAGATATTGCCGAAGTTCCCCGACGGGACCGTGAACGAGACCTTCTGCTCGTTGGCGGTCGTGGCTTTCAGGTAGCCGCGGAAGTAGTAGACCACTTGCGCCACCACGCGTGCCCAGTTGATCGAATTGACGGTGCCGATCTTCTGGCGCACCTTGAATTCGAGGTCGTTCGAGACCGCCTTGACCATGTCCTGGCAATCGTCGAACACGCCTTCCACCGCGATATTGAAGATGTTCGGGTCCTGCAGGCTGAACATCTGGGCGGTCTGGAAGGCGCTCATCTTGGCATGCGGCGACAGCATGAACACGCGGATACCGCGCTTGCCGCGCATCGCGTATTCGGCCGCGCTGCCGGTGTCGCCCGAGGTGGCGCCGAAGATATTCAATTCGTCGTTGTTCTTGGCCAGCGCGTATTCGAACAGGTTGCCCAGCAACTGCATCGCCATGTCCTTGAAGGCCAGGGTCGGGCCGTTCGACAGGCCCTGCAGGATCAGGGTCTTGTCCGCGCCCTGCTCCAGCACGCGCAGCGGGGTGATCTCGTCGGCGGATTCGTCTTCGCGCGCGTTGCGGTACACCGCGGGGGTGTAGGTCTTCGCGGTCAGCGCCTTCAAGTCCTGTTCGGGGATGTCGGTGGCGAACTTGCGCAGGATCTCGAAGGCGAGATCCGCATACGACAGGCTGCGCCATGCATCGAGTTCGGCGCCGCTCACCTGCGGATACTCGGCCGGCAGATACAGCCCGCCGTCCGGCGCAAGGCCGCCCAGCAGGATATCGGAGAAGGATTGGGGATTACGTGCTGCGGACGCGCTGGTTGCGCGGGTGGACACATAGTGCATACGGTAGAAAAGATCCGGTTGGCTCGGGTTGGACATTTATTATAGTCCGGCCGGGGAAATGTTGCCTTTTTACCGAATATTGTTCCGTTTGTGATGCGGTGTGGCGGCGTTCCGGATGATGTCGGATGTCGCGTTTCGGGTAGGGTGGACAGCTCTGCTGTCCACGCGTTCAACCAGTGCATGCGTGGTTTGGACGCGTGGACGGCGAAGCCGTCCACCCTACGCGCGGTGCATCGTTCGTCGCCCCTAGCACGCCGCGTGGTTGACCGTCACGACGTGGATCGCCAGGCCACCCAAGGACGTTTCCTTGTACTTAACCTGCATATCCGCCCCGGTCTGGCGCATCGTCTCGATCACATCGTCCAGGCTGACGAAGTGGGTGCCATCGCCCTTCAGCGCCAGCGAGGCCGCCGTGATCGCCTTGATCGCGCCCATGCCGTTGCGTTCGATGCAGGGGATCTGCACCAGGCCGCCGATCGGGTCGCAGGTCATGCCGAGGTGGTGCTCGATGCCGATTTCGGCGGCGTTCTCGATCTGCTCGTTGGAACCGCCGAGCGCCGCCACCAGGCCGGCCGCCGCCATCGCGCAAGCCACGCCGACTTCGCCCTGGCAGCCGACTTCGGCGCCCGAGATCGAGGCATTCTTCTTGCACAGCATGCCGATCGCGCTCGAGGCCAGCAGGAAGTCGCGGATGCCGCGCTGCGGGTCGTTCGGGCGGCAATCCTCGGCGTAGTAGCGCAGCACCGCCGGGATGATACCGGCCGCGCCGTTGGTCGGCGCGGTCACCACGCGCCCACCGGCGGCATTCTCTTCGTTCACCGCCATCGCATACAGGCTGACCTGATTGACCGCGTCGTGCGGCAGGTGGTTGGTCGCACCCTTGTTTTCCTGCTCCTGGCGCCACAGCTTGGCAGCGCGCCGCTTCACGTTCAGGCCGCCCGGCAGCTGGCCTTCAGTGACCAGGCCGTGGCAGATACAGTCGCGCATTACCTGCCACAGGCGGTCCAGGCCCGCGTCCAGCTGTGCATCGGTCATGCGGGTGCGCTCGTTCGCGCGCAGCATCGCCGGGATCGACAGGCCGTGCGCCTGGCCGTGGGCCAGCAGTTCGCGCATGGTGTCGAAGGGGAACGGCAGCGCGACGGCCGGTGCCGGCACATCGGCCTTGGCTTCGCCCGCGGCCGTGATGAAACCGCCGCCGACCGAGTAATACACGCGCTCGATCACGCTGCCGTCCGCCAGCTTGAGCACGAAGCGCATACCGTTCGGGTGCTCGGGCATGCTCGATTCCTTGTGCCAGACCAGGCCGGTCCTGGCGCTGAAAGGCACTTCCTTGGTGCCGAGCAGCTTCAGGACGCCGTCCAGTTCCGCCTCGGCCAGCTTGTCCTCGACCGTGTCGGGGGCGATCTCCTGCGGGGTCTCACCCATCAGGCCGAGGATCACGGCCTTGTCGGTGGCGTGGCCGATGCCGGTCAGCGCCAGCGATCCGTACAGGTGGGCTTCGACGCCGACCGCTTCTTCCAGGTGGCCGGCTTCCAGCAGGAAGCGCCGCGCGGCGACCATCGGGCCGACGGTGTGCGAGCTGGAAGGGCCGATGCCGATTTTGAAAAGGTCAAATACGCTCATGTCCACGAGCTGTCTCCTGAAAATATCTTCTTGTATATCGGGGCTGCACGTAAGCGAATAAGTGCTGCGGTACGCGCCTTCAAAACGTCGTTCCCGCGGAGGCGGGAACCCATGCCGAGCGGCCGAAGTTAGCTCAGTATGGATTCCCGCCTGCGCGGGAACGACGTTTACAGGATGCGGGTCATAGGCACGGTGACCGATGGATCGCGAGTCGCAACTCAGGCAGTCTGCCCAACATCCACATTCTCGAGCATGTCGCTCACCATCTCGTCCACGCCAATGCTGGCCTTCCAGCCCCAGTCAGCAGTCGCGCGGCTGTCGTCCAGGCTCTTCGGCCACGAATCGGCGATCTGCTGGCGGCTGTCCGGCTTGTACGCGATGCGGAACGCCGGCAGTTTTTCGGCAATCGCGGCGGCCAGTTCGCGCGGGTTGAACGACACGCCGGCGACGTTGTACGAGGAGCGGATCGCGACCTTCTCGACCGGGGCGTCCATCAGCTCGATGGTGGCGCGGATCGCGTCCGGCATGTAGATCATCGGCAGCGTGGTTTCCGGTCCCAGGAAGCATTCGTAGGCCTCGCCCTTGAGTGCTGCGTGGAAGATCGCGATTGCGTAGTCGGTGGTGCCGCCGCCCGGAGGCGACTTGTAGCTGATGATGCCCGGGTAGCGGATGCTGCGCACGTCCACGCCATATTTCGCGTGGTAGTACTCGCACAGGCGCTCGCCGGCCAGCTTGCTGATGCCGTAGATCGAGGTCGGGTCCATCACCGTGTACTGCGGGGTATTCTCGGCCGGGGTGTTCGGACCGAAGGCGGCGATCGACGATGGCCAGAACACCTTCAAAGGCTTGCCGGCTTCGCCACGTTCGCGCGCGATTTCGAGGATGTTCAACAGGCCGTCCATGTTCAGCGTCCAGGCCTTCAGGGGCGCTTTTTCGCCGGTGGCCGACAGCAGCGCCGCCAGTTGATACACCTGGGTGATGCCTTCGTCGGCGACCAGCCTGGCGACGGCGTCGCGGTCGAGCACGTCGAGGCGGGTGTAGCGCGCGGCGCCGTAGACGTTGTCCGTACCGATGTCCGAGGCGATGACCTTGTCCGCGCCGTGCTGCTGCGCGAGGGCGCCTACGAGTTCACTGCCGATCTGGCCATTGGCGCCGATGATGAGGATGCGTTCCATGCTGGTGTACCTGTTCTTTTCGTGTGTTGCGGAGGGGCTTCGTGAGCCAGCCGGCTCGCGCCAGGATAGGCGCGATAACCGGTAAGACGATGCTGACGAATTATTTGATAATGCCGAGTTCACGGCCAGCCTGCTCGAAGGCCTTCAGCACCGTCTCCAGCTGTTCACGGGTATGCGCCGCCGACAGTTGGACGCGCACGCGCGCCTGGCCCATCGGCACCACCGGGTAGAAGAAGCCCGACAGCAGCACGCCCAGTTCGAACATGCGCGCCGCGAATTTCTGCGCGACCGGCGCGTCGAACAGCATCACCGGCACCACCGGGTGGGTACCCGGCTTGATGGTGAAGCCGATGCGCTCGATCTCCTTGCGGAAGAAGGCCGTGTTTTCATGCAGGCGGTCGCGCAGTTCGGTCGACGTGCTGATGCGATCCAGTACCGCCAGCGAAGCGCCGGCGATCATCGGTGCCAGCGTGTTCGAGAACAGATAAGGCCGCGACTTCTGGCGCAGGGTCTCGATGACTTCCTTACGGCCGGAAGTGAAACCGCCCATCGCGCCGCCCAGGGCTTTGCCGAGGGTGCCGGTGATGATGTCGATCTTGCCGATCACGCCGCAATGTTCGTGGGTACCGCGGCCGGTCGCGCCCATGAAGCCGGAGGCGTGCGATTCGTCGACCAGGGTCAGGGCGCCGTATTTTTCGGCCAGTTCGACGATCTTGTCGAGCTGGGCGATGGTGCCGTCCATCGAAAACACGCCGTCGGTGACGATGACTTTATGGCGCTTGCCGGCTTCCGTGGCGGCCTGCAGCTGCTTTTCCAGGTCGGCCATGTCGTTGTTGGCGTAGCGGTAGCGCGCGGCCTTGCACAGGCGGATACCGTCGATCAGGGAAGCGTGGTTCAGGGCGTCCGAGATGATGGCGTCGTTCTCGTCGAACAGCGGCTCGAACACGCCGCCGTTGGCGTCGAAAGCGGCCGCGTACAGGATCGTGTCTTCGGTGCCGAGGAAGCGCGACAGCGCCGCTTCCAGTTCCTTGTGCACGGTCTGGGTGCCGCAAATGAAGCGCACCGAGGACAGGCCATAACCGTATTTTTCCAGCGCCGCGGCGGCCGCCTGCGAGGTCTGCGCATCGCCGGACAGGCCGAGGTAGTTGTTCGCGCACATATTGATCAGCGTGCGGCCATCCTGGGCCACCACTTCCGCGCCCTGGCGCGAGGCGAGCACGCGCTCGGGCTTGAACAGGCCCTCGGTCTGGAGCGTGTCGAGTTTCTGCTGGAGGGCGCCGTAGAAGGCCTGGTCGCTCATGTGCTTGTCCTTTGCTGGAGAATGTTGTACCGTGAGTTGGTTCGATGTACTGCACTTATTTGATATATCGAACCAAAATTCAATATAGTGGATATTACTCCCGGCCATTGAACTTGGCAAGCCACATCCCAGAACGCCCTGAACGACGCCTTAATAATGAATAACGCAGTTAACTATAGTGCGCCGACGGGCGCCCCGCCCGAAGTCGGCGCCACCCTGCAGCGCATGCGCCTGGCGCGCGGCCTGACGCTGGAAGACCTGTCGCGCATCGCCGGCGTCTCCAAGTCGATGCTGTCGCAGATCGAGCGCGAAAAAGCCAACCCCACCATCGCCATCACCTGGCGCCTGGCGAACGCGCTCGGCGTGCAGATCGGCGAGCTGCTGTCGTCCGAGGTGCGCAGCGCGGAGCTGATCCGCGTGGTCGACGCCCACGAAATCCCCACCCTGCCCGGCAGCCACGCCGGCTACTCGCTGCGCATCCTGGGTCCGATGGACCTGGCCGGCAAGTACGAATGGTACGAGCTGACGCTGGCGCCGGGCGGCGAGCTGGCATCCCAGCCGCATGACCCCGGCACCAACGAGCATTTGACGGTATTGACGGGCGCGGTGGAACTGGAAGTGGGTATCGAAAAGAAGAAAATCAAGCACGGCGGCACCGCCCGCTATCCGGCCGACCAGGCGCACGTGATCCGCAATGCGGGCAAGACCGAGGCGCGCGCCCTGCTGGTGGTCGTGCAGCGCTGAGCTTCGCTATCGAGGTGCCGGATTGACGTAGGAACCTGACGCAGCGGCAATGCCGCTGTTTAGTTTCCCGGTCGCGACAAAATGTGAAATTTGATGACAAGATAGATTTTCACATTTAGAATATTGCCATACGTCAATAATTGGTGCGCCATACGGAATCGTTCCCGGCCTGCCGCAATCAGGCCGCATGCTCAACCGTCACGAAATCGCGCAATGGCGCGCCCAGATTTTTTCTTCCCTGCTGTCCGTCGTGCTGGTCATCGGCACCATCGCCGCGGCGCCCTGCATTCCCCTGCTGATCCGCCAGGGCATGTGGCCGGTGGCCGCGATGGACGTGGTCGCGCTGGCCTGGATCTTCGCGATCCAGCGCCTGACCGGCTGGTCGTACACGGTGCGCGTGATGCACTTCCTGACGATCGTGTTCGTGCTCGGCATCGTCCTGCTGCTGACGGTCGGCCCGATCAGCCTGAACTACCTGATGGCCCCGGCGGCGCTGGCGGTCATTCTGCTGGGCACGCGCCCGGCCATGATCCTGCTGGCACTCGGCAGCTTCAGCATCCTGTTCCTCGGCCTGACCGGCCAGGTCAACATGCAGGTCACCACGCTCGAGCATGACCCGGTACTGGCCACGCTGGCCACCACCCTGAATTTCGCCTGCATCGGCGCCCTGATCACGCTCACGTCCGGTACCCTGCTCAAGGGTTTGTCGCGCTCGCTGGTGGAAGTGCGCGGCGCCGCCGATTCGCTCGAGGCCGGCCAGGCCGAGCTGCACGCCGCCAACGCCGAACTGCGCCTGACCTCGACCGCGCTGGCGCGCCTGAACGACCTGGTGGTCATCGCCAAGGTCGACCCGGCGCCGGACGCGCCGCAACCGATCATCTTCGTCAACGACGCTTCGCTGCGCCGTTCGGGCTACGAGCGCGACGACGTGATCGGCCGCAGCATGCGCATGCTGCACGGCGCCGACACCGACCCGGCCACCGTGCGCCGCATCGTCGACGCCATGCGCCGCAACGAGCCGGTGCACGCGGAGCTGGTCAACTACACCAAGGCCGGCGAGCCCTACTGGGTCGAGATGGAGATGCTGCCCTTCTCCAGCGAAGGCAGCGGGATCAGCCACTGGGTCGTGATCGCGCGCGACATCACCGAACGCCGCAACTCGGCGCAGGCGATCCACCAGCTGGCCTTCTTCGACGTGCTCACCGGCCTGCCCAACCGGCGCCTGCTGATGGAGCGCCTCGACCTGATGGTGGGCGCCAGCCACGCCGGCCGCGGCCTGGGCGCGCTGGCCTACATCGACCTCGACAACTTCAAGAAAATCAACGACGCCTGCGGCCACGCGGCCGGCGACCTGCTGCTGACCACCACCGCCGCCCGCCTGCGCGCCGCCGTGCGCGCCCACGACACCGTGGCCCGCCTGGGCGGCGACGAATTCGTGATCCTGCTGGAAAACCTGGACGCCGATCCGGCCGTGGCCGCGATCGATGCCATGGCGGTGGCCGACAAGGTGCGCCTGGCGCTGGCCGTGCCGATGGAGATCGACGGCCAGTTGTACCATTCCTCGGCCAGCATCGGCGTCGCCCTGGCGCAAGGTGCACGGGCCAGCGCGCACGACCTGATGCGCGAAGCCGATACGGCGATGTACCATGCCAAGGCCGGCGGCCGCAACGGCGTGGTGATGTTCGAAAGCGCGATGCTGGCCGACGCCGAACGCAAGCTGACCCTGGAACGCGACCTCGCCAACGCGCTCGACAACGGCGAACTGGCGATGCACCTGCAGCTGCAGGTCGACCACCTGGGGGTGCCGACCGGCGCCGAGCTGCTGATGCGCTGGCAGCGCGCCGACGGCGTGCTGGTGCCGCCCGACCTGTTCATCCCGATCGCCGAAAGCAGCGGCCTGATCGTCACGCTCGGCCACTGGGTGCTGGGCCAGGCCTGCGAAGCCTGGCTCAAGCTGCAAGCGGCCGGCCACCCGCTGCCGCTGTCGATCAACGTCAGCCCGCTGCAGTTCCGCCAGCCGGACTTCGTGGCCCAGGTGCGCGCCACCCTGCAGGAGAGCGCGGTGCCGCCGGGCCAGCTGATCTTCGAAGTGACCGAAGGCCTGCTGGTCGACGACATCGACCAGACCGTCGCCCGCATGCACGAGCTCACCGAACTCGGCATCCGCTTCTCGATCGACGATTTCGGCACCGGCTACTCGAACCTGGCCTACCTGAAGAAGATGCCGCTGTACGAACTCAAGATCGACAAGAGCTTCCTGCGCGACACCCCGCACGACGTCAACGGCAGCGCGCTGGTGCAGTCGATGCTGGCAATGGCGCGCCAGCTCGGCCTGCGGGTGGTGGCCGAAGGCATCGAGACCGACGAGCAGGCCCAGTTCATCTCGCTCAACGGGCGCGCCTGCATGCAGGGCTACCTGTTCTGCCGGCCGATGCCGCTCGACGCTTTGATCACGCAGCTGGAAGCGGCCTGAGGGCGCCGGCTTCCCGCGTCTCTGCCACCGGCAGCACCGGCAGCACCGCCAGCACATCGTCGACGCCGATCGCGGTAACCCAGTCGTCACGCTCGGACAGCATGATGACGGTGCTGTTGTCGCTGTCGATCGGCACCCATTCCGGTGTCGTGCAGCGCATCAGCGCGATCACCGGCACATTCACGGCATTCGCCAGGTGCATGACGGCCGTCTCGACCGAGATGATCAGGCTGCACAAAGCCATCACGGCCGGCAGCTCGAAGAAATGGTCTTCGGCGCTGAACAGGCGTACGCCGTCGAACACCGGGTCTTTCTGGCGGCGGAAGGTGCGCTGGGCATCGGCCAGCGCTTCCGGCACCGTGTTGACGATGAAGCCGGCCTCGCACCAGCCGGGGCGCGCTTTCATGGCGCGGATCAGCGCCGCCACCCGCTCCAGCGGCCAGGTCCGGTCCGGCGATTTCGAATAGGCGTTCACGAACACCAGCGGGCGGCCCGGCACGAAGCCCCAGGCATTGACCTGGGCCTGGGCGCGCTGGCGCCATGCCGGCGGGATATCGATGACGGGGAAGCGCGCCTTGCGCGGAATCTCGAGCCCGAAGAAGCGTGCGAACCAGCCGGCGTAGATCTCGCTGATGTGCTGCCCGCCGCAGTGACCGGCCTGGTACAGCGGAATGGTGCCGTTCAGCTGGCGGTAGCTGGTAATGCGCGACAGGCCTTTGAACCAGCGCTCCGGCGCCTGCTTCAGGCCGACGATGAAACCGCGCGGGCTGATCGAACGCGCCATGCGCGCATAGCGGTGGCCATCGACCACGGTGAGCGTGGTCACCAGCGGATAATCCTGGGCGCGCGCTTCCTGCAGCGATTCGGCCAGCGTCGCCGGGCTGTAGGTGCGGTCGTAGACCTTGGCGATCCATGGGCAGGCGGCCAGCCAGTCGAACAACGCGTACTTTTGCAGGTGCGGCCAGGCGGCCGGGTCGGCGGTGCGGCGGCGCTCGTCGACCCAGAGGTGGATCTCGATGCGCGGCCAGGCCGCGGCAAAGGCACGCAGGCAGCTCTGCAGGTAAGTGAAATCGCCGATCGCAAGGTGGGTGATGAACAGGATGCGGTTGGCGCCGGCCAGCAGCGCGGGCGCGACCAGCGCCGGCGCTGCCAAGCTGCCTGAAGTGGCCGAAGCGGCTGGGGCGGATGGAACCGCAGCGGCTTTTTCCGCCACGGTGGATGACCCGGCCGATGCCGTGGAAACCGGTTGAAGCTGCAAGCGCGACCTGACCAAACTTTTCCTCTCTGAATGAAAAGGCCGCGCCCCGGATGACTGCGGGCGCGGCCCAGGGCCGTTCAAATATTATGCGGGACGGCTGTGCCCGTCCGGCACAGCCGTTACAAATTTAACGCAGATTTACGCACTTATTTACTGACATATTTACGTTGATATTTACGTGCGCCAATCTCTGTAGCCTCACTCGGCCCCGCCGGCAACCGCTGGCGCGCTACTGCCTGCGCCGTCGTTCATCTTGAGCGACTTGCTGAGGAAACCCCAGATATCCGCCACTTCCTCGATCCGCTTGCTGGTCGGCTTGCCGGCGCCATGGCCCGCCTTGGTATCGATGCGGATCAGCACCGGGTTGCTGCCCGCTTGCGCAGCCTGGGCGGTGGCGGCGAACTTGAAGCTGTGCGCCGGCACCACGCGGTCGTCATGGTCGGCCGTGGTGATCAGGGTGGCCGGATAACAGGTGCCCGGCTTCAGGTTGTGCAGCGGCGAATACTTGACCAGTGCCTTGAACTCGTCCGCGTTGTCCGACGAGCCGTAGTCCGAGGTCCAGGACCAGCCGATGGTGAACTTGTGGAAGCGCAGCATGTCCATCACGCCGACTTGCGGGATGGCGGCGCCGAACAGGTCCGGGCGCTGGGTCATGGCGGCGCCGACCAGCAGGCCGCCATTGCTGCCGCCATTGATGGCAAGCTTGCCTGGCGAAGTCACCTTGTTCTCGACCAGCCATTCGGCGGCGCCGATGAAGTCGTCGAACACGTTCTGCTTGCTCAGCTTGGTGCCGGCGGCGTGCCAGGTTTCGCCGTACTCGCCGCCGCCGCGCAGATTGGCTTCCACAAACACGCCGCCCATTTCCATCCAGGCCAGGTAGGCCGGCGAAAAGCCCGGCGTCAGCGAGATGTTGAAGCCGCCGTAGCCGTACAGCAGGGTCGGGTTGTTGCCGTCCAGCTTCAGGCCCTTTTTCGAGACGATGAACATCGGCACCTTGGTACCGTCGCGGCTGGTGAAGAATTGCTGGCGGGTTTCGTAGTCGTCCGGGTTGAACAGCAGCTTGGGCTGGCGGAACACGCTGCTTTGGCCGCTCTTCATGTCGAGGCGGTAGATCGTGGTCGGCTTGGTGAAGCTGGTGAAGGAAAAGAAGGTTTCGTCGTCCTTGCGCTTGGCCTCGAAGCCGGACACGCTGCCGATACCCGGCAGTGCGATTTCGCGCACCGGTTTGCCCTTGAGGTCGGTGATCTTGACCACGCTGCGCGCATCGGCCAGGTATTCCAGCACCAGCTGGTTGCCGACCATGTGGCCGCTCTGCAGGGTCTGCGCGGTTTCCGCAACCAGGGTTTTCCAGTTGGCTTCCTGCGGCTTGTGCAGGTCGATCGCCACCACGCGCCGGCGCGGCGCCGCCTTGTCGGTGCTGAAGTAGAAGGTGTCGCCGATATTGTCGATGAAATCGTAGGCGGCCTCGAAATCGCCGACCAGCGGCAGCACCTTGCCGTCCGGCTTGCTCAAGTCTTTATAGAACACCTTGTACTTGGGCGCGGTGTCGCGCGAAGCGGTGATCAGGAGGTAGCGCCCGTCGTCGGTGGTGTGGGCGGCCAGCTGCCACTCCTTCTGGTCGGGTCGGTCGTAGACCAGCACGTCGGCCGCTTGCGGGGTGCCGATCTTGTGGTAGTACAGTTTCTGGAAATAATTGACGTCGGCCAGCTTGGTGGCTTCCTTCGGTTCGTCGTAGCGGCTGTAGAAGAAGCCCTTGCCGTCGTGGGTCCAGGCGGTGGTCGAGAACTTCACCCATTTCAGGTGGTCGGCCAGGTCCTTGCCGGTGTCGATGTCGCGCACCAGGATCTCGTTCCAGTCCGAGCCCGAGGCCGCGGTCGAGTAAGCCAGCAGCTTGCCGTCCGGGCTGACCGCGGTCTCGGCAAGCGCCACGGTGCCGTCGGCGGCCAGGGTGTTCGGGTCCAGCAGCAGGCGCGGCGTGTCGGACAGCGAGCGCATCGTGTACAGCACCGCCTGGTTCTGCAAGCCGTCGTTGCGCGTAAGGAAGTAACGCCCGCCTTCCTTGAACGGGACGCCGTAGCGCTCGTAGTTCCACAGCTGGGTCAGGCGCTGGCGGATCGCTTCGCGCTGGGGGATCTGCGCCAGGTAAGCCTGGGTCACCTTGTTCTCGGCATCGACCCAGGCCTTGGTCTCGGCGCTGTTGGCGTCTTCGAGCCAGCGATACGGGTCCGCCACCACAGTGCCGTGGTAATTGTCGGTCTGGCCGGTTTTCTTGGCGACCGGATAGCTCGGCGGGGTTCCGTTCGCGCTGCAGGTTGCGCCGATCGCGAGGGGCGCAGCGAAGACCGCGGCCAGCGCGGCAACGAGGGTGACACGTTTCATCGTCATGAGTTCGTCTTGGACAGGGTTATCGTAGATGCTACAAAACAATGATAACGCGAACTGTCCATAAGGCAAACTCAGGCGGCGCGCCGCTCCGCGCTCTCCACCCTGCGCGCACGGCGCCAGGCACGCTGCATGTCGACCGCGCTGTCGATCTGCTGCGGCGACAAACGGCGCGCGACGATCGCCTTGTTGGCGCTGGCGGCCGGGTCGCCGGCGTCGGCCGCCAGCAGCATCCACATATAGGAGCGCACGGTATCGCGCTCGACGCCGCGTCCGCTGTTGTACATACCGCCCAGGTTGTACTGGGCCAGCGCATGGCCCTGCTCGGCGGCCAGGCCGTACCAGTGCACGGCCTGGGCATCGTCCTGGCGCACGCCCTGGCCGTTGGCATACATCACGCCGAGGTTGTTCTGGGCGCTGGCGTCGCCCTGCTCGGCGGCGCGCCGGTACCAGGCGACGGCCGCGGTCTCGTCGCGCCGCACGCCCTGGCCGTGCGCATACATCACCCCCAGCGTGAACTGGGCATTCGGCGCGCCCTGCTCGGCCGCCAGGCGGTACCAGTGCAGCGCGCGGGCGGGGTCGCGCGGCACGCCGCGGCCGTGCGCGTACATATTGCCGAGGTTGTACTGGGCCAGCACGTGGCCCTGCTCGGCCGCGCGCGTGGTCCAGGCCAGCGCCCGCACGTCGTCGCAATGGCCGGCCTGCTTGCCCTGGCCGCCGCCGGCCAGCATCTGACCCAGGGAAAACTGGGCTTCGGCATCGCCCTGGCGCGCGGCGCACTGCAGCCAGGTGTAGGCGCCCTGCGGATCGCAGCCGGCCACGCCGTCGAGGCAGGCCAGCCCGAGCAGGCGCTGGGCGGCGGGATGGCCGCGCCCGGCGGCGCGCCGGAACCAGTGCAGCGCCTCGGCCTCGCCGTCATGGCCGCCATGTTCGCCACGGCCGGCGGCGGCCGTGCCCTGGCCGCGCCGCGCCATCAGGCCGAGCTCGACTTCGGCGGCGGCATCCTCGAGCACGGCCGCCTTGCGGAACCAGGCCAGCGCCAGCGCGTGGTTGATGGCCACGCCCTCGCCGTTCAGGTAGCATTCGCCGAGCAGGCGCTGGGCGCTGGGCAGGTCCTGTTCGGCCGCCTTGTAGTACCAGGAGACGGCCTGGTCGGCCTGGCGCGGCACGCCGCGTCCCTTGCGGTAAAGGTCGCCGAGGTTTTGCTGCGCCGAGGCGTCGCCCTGCTCGGCGGCCAGGCCGAACCAGTAGGCGGCCAGGCTGTCGGAACGCGGCACGCCGCGGCCCTGGCTGTACATGCTGCCGAGGTGGTTCTGGGCAAAGGCAAGATGCTGGCGCGCGGCGCGGGCCAGCCACAGGCAGGCCAGGCCGTCGTCGCGCCGCACGCCCTCGCCGTTCTTGTACAGCAGCGCCAGGTTGAACTGCGCATAGGGATTGCCCTGTTCGGCTGCGCGCAGGAACCACGCGAAGACGGTCGGGTCCGGTTCAGGTTCGGGCTTGGTCTCGGGGCGTAGCATGCTCATCTCTCCGCGCACAAATCGCAATTTATTGGCAAAAGTCTAATAAGACGATGCTTTACGGATTTGATCTACGACAAGTGAGCAGGGATGGACAGCGCGAAAAAACCCCGCCGCTGATGAATTAAGAGTGCCTGAGAAAACCTTCAGGGCAAGGCGCAGCGTCGAAGACAGTACGTTAGTACGGCGAGACGCTGCAACGCAGCCATGGAGATTTTATCAGGTGCTCTTAACGGTTAGCGCGCCGATCCGCTGCGTACTTTCCCACGAAACCATGCACCTTGGCCGCCGCCAGGCGGTTGATCGACACCAGCAGGTCCGGCTCGACCTGGCCGATACCGTAGGAGCGGTCCAGGTGGCGGCCGATGTGCAGCAGCAGTTCCGCCGCCACCTCGGCATCGGCCTCGGCGCGATGGGCGCGGCCGTTGAAGCGGATGCCGAGCGCGCGCGTCAGCAGGCCGAGCTTGTAGCTGGACTGCCCCGGAAACACCCGGCGCGCCAGCTTCAGCGAGCACACCAGGTCCGAATGGCGGCATTCGTGGCCCAGCAGTGCGCCCTCGGCCTTCAGGAACTTCTCGTCGAAGCTGGCGTTATGGGCCGCCAGCGGGTCGGCACCGATGAAGTCGATGAGCTCGGGCACGATGCGGTCGACCGGCGGCGCGCCGTCGACCATGTCCTGGGTGATGCCGGTGTACTCGACGATGAAGGGCGGAATCCGCACGCCGCAATTCACCAGGGACACGTAGCGGTCGACCACCCGGCCACCGGCGATGCGCAGCGCCGCCACCTCGGTGATGCGGTCGCCCGCTTCCGGCGACAAACCGGTGGTCTCGAAGTCGAGCATGACAATCGGGCGTTGGTACACTGCAGTTCCTTTACGTTGTTCGATGTGGCTCAGGCAAATTTGCGGGAGGCGTCCAGCGCCAGGCCGGCGCCGATGCTGCCGAACAGGTCGCCCTCGACCCGGCGCGCATCCGGCACGATGGCGGCGATGCGTTCGCGCAGGGCGCCCACACCGCTCGACCCGCCGGTAAAGAATACGGTATCGACCCGCTCCGGCGCTACCCCCGCGTCGACCAGCAGGCGCTGCACCGTGGCGCCGATGTCGTCGGTCAGGCCGGCGATGGCGTCGGTAAAGGTGGCGCGTTCCACGCGCAGCAGCTCGGGCGGCGACAGGCGGTCGAGGTCGAGCGTGACTGCGGGCGCGTCGGAGAGCCCGATCTTGGCGGCCTCGACCTGCATCGCCAGCCAGTGGCCGGCGCGGTCTTCGATCAGGCCGCGCAGGCGCTTCAGCCTGGCCGGTTCGGCGGCATCGCGCACCAGTTCGTCCAGCTGGGCCGCGCTCTTGCGGGTGTAGGCCTGGTTGATCGTGTGCCAGGTCGCCAGATTGAAATAATAGCTGTTCGGCACCGCCGCACCCGACACCAGCGTGCTGCCATAGCCCAGCAGCGGCATCACCGCCGCCAGGCTCAGGTATTTGTCGAAATCGGTGCCGCCGAGGTGGACGCCGCCGGTGGCAAGGATGTCGTCGCGCCGTTCGACGCGGCCGGCGCGGTCCGGCCCCAGGCGCAGCAGCGAAAAGTCCGAGGTACCGCCGCCAATGTCGGCGATCAGCACCAGTTCTTCGCGCTCGATGCGCGATTCGTAGTCGAAGGCGGCGGCGATCGGTTCGTACTGGAAGCTGATGTCGCGGAAGCCCACCGAACGCGCGATCTCGGCCAGGGTAGCTTCGGCCAGGCGGTCGGCGTCCGGGTCGTCGTCGATGAAATACACCGGGCGGCCGAACACGGCGCTCGGAAATTCGCGGCCGGCCTGCTGCTCGGCACGGCGTTTCAGTTCGCCGATGAAATGGCCCAGCAGTTGCTTGAATGGCAAGGCGCGCCCGCCGACCTCGGTCTGGCCTTCCATCAGGCTGGTGCCGAGCAGGCTCTTGAGTGAGCGCATCAGGCGGCCGTCGTAGCCTTCCAGGTAGTCGGCCAGGGCCGCGCGTCCATAGCGTACCGCATCTTCGTCGGCATTGAAAAACACGACCGAGGGCAGGGTCGATTTGCCATCCTCGAGCGTAAGCAGGCTCGGCTGGCCAGGGCGAACCCAGCCGACAGTGGAGTTGGAAGTGCCGAAATCGACGCCGCAAGCGTTGGCCATGGATACCTTTCGTGAAGAGGGGCGAAATGTTACCAGATTCCGACCTCGACCACACCTGCCCAGGCTTTCCGGCGATGCTGTCGCGCCCGCGCCACGCCGGCCTCCATCGCGCCCGCGGGACATGCGCCCATGCCGGCCGAATAAGGCGCTTCCCCTGGTGTTACAATCCGCGCAGCACCGACGCGCCCGGTATCCGCTTGCTCGCCCTGATCGTCAACCATGCCTCAGATTAAGAACACAATTTCTACCGACTGCGCAGCAACGCTCGGACACCACCTGTTCGAACACAGTCCGGACTGCATGACGCTGCTCGACGGCGCCGACCGCCTGGTGGCGATGAACCGCGCCGGCCTGGCTGCCATGGACATCGGCGATGTCAGCCAGGTCGTGCACAGTCCGTGGCGCGATCTGTGGCCCGCGGAAGCGCATGCCGCGCTGGATGCGGCGCTGGCCGATGCCCGCCGCCACGGCAGCGCCGGCTTCAGCGCCGCCTGCCCGACCCTGAACGGCACGCCGGCATGGTGGGACGTGCGCATCAGCGCCCTGCCCGCCGCCGGCGAAGCGGCCATGCTGGTCGCGGTGTCGACCGACGTCACCGCCCAGGTGCAGGTGCGCGAAGAGCGCGAGCGCCTGCTGAAGGAACTGCAGGCCGTCCACCAGCGCATGAGCGAAGTGTTCATGCGGGCGCCCGCCTTCATGTGCCTGCTGAGCGGCCCAAGACACGTGATCGACAAGGTCAACGACCGCTACCGCGCGCTGGTCGGCGAGCGCCCGCTGCTCGGCCTGGCCACCGAGGATGCCGTGCCGGAACTGCTGCCGCAGGGCCTGATCGCGATGCTCGACCGCGTGTACCAGACCGGCGAGCCGTACGCGGCCAGCGATCTGCGCGTCCAGCTGCAGCGCAGCCCCGGCGCCGCGCCCGAAGCGCGCTACCTCGACCTGGTGTTCATTGCCCTGCGCGATGCCGACGGCAGCATCACCGGCCTGCTCGGCCACGGCGTCGACCAGACCCACCGCAAGCTGGCCGGGATCGCCCTGCACGACAGCCGCGAACGCTTCGAGAAGATCGTCAGCCAGGCCGCCACCGGCGTGGTGGAAATGGACGTGAACGGCTACGTCACACTGGTCAACCGGCGCTTCTGTACCATGCTCGGCTACGACGAGAGCGAACTGATCGGCCAAAGCATACTCGACTTGACGGCGCCGGATTCGGTCGACATCACCGCAAGGTCGCTGGGCGGCCTGCTGGCCACCGGCGAAGGCTTCCAGATCGACAAGCATTACCGGCGCAAGGACGGCAGCCTGATTCCGGCCACCAGCAGCGTCAACGCGATCCGCGGCGCCAGCGGCGAATACCGGGCAGTGGTCGCGATCGTGCTCGATACCACCGAAAGCAAGCAGGCCGAAACCAGGCTGCGCCGCCTGGCCGACGACCTGGCCGAAGCCGACCGCCGCAAGACCGAGTTCCTGGCCACGCTGGCGCACGAGCTGCGCAATCCGCTGGCGCCGATCCGCAGCGGCCTGGGCGTGATGCGCCTGAACCGCGACCTGCCGGCCGGCATGGTGCGCGTGCGCGAAATGATGGAACGCCAGGTGACCCACATGGTGCACCTGATCGACGACCTGCTCGACGTCGCCCGCATCAGCGGCGGCAAACTCAATCTGCGCATGGACCGCATCGCCCTCAACGGCGTGCTGGCCAGCGCGGTCGAGACCAGCCTGCCGCTGATCGAAGCCGCCCACCACGAGCTGGTGCTCGACCTGCCCGAGACCGGGCTGCTGGTCGACGGCGATGCCACCCGCATCGCGCAGATCGTCTCCAACCTGCTCAACAATGCCGCCAAGTACACGCCGGCCGGCGGCCGCATCGGCCTGTCGCTGCGTGCCCAGGCCGGCCAGGCCGTGGTCACGGTCACCGATACCGGCATCGGCATCCCGGCGCACGCGCTGGAGTCGGTGTTCGAGATGTTCAGCCAGGTCGGCAGCGGCGCCGAACGCGCCCAGGGCGGCCTCGGCATCGGCCTGTCGCTGGTGCGCCAGCTGGTGCAGATGCACGGCGGCAGCGTCGACGCCGAGAGCGGCGGTGCCGCCGGCGGCAGCCGTTTTACCGTGCGCCTGCCGCTGGCGCCGGGCGTGCCTGACGCCGCACCCGGCACCGTGGACACGCCGGCGCAAGAGGAGACGGATGCAGGCAGCCTGCACGTGCTGGTGGTCGACGACAACATCGATGCCGCCCTGACCCTGGCCATGATCCTCGACATCGAGGGCTACACCACCGAAGTGGCGCACAGCGGCGCCCGGGCGCTGGAAGCCGCCGCCGTCTTCCGCCCGGCCGTGGTGTTCCTCGACATCGGCATGCCCGGCATGGACGGTTACGAAACGGCGGCGGCACTGCGCCGCCTGCCCGGTATCGAGACCCCCTGCCTGGTGGCCCTGACCGGCTGGGGCGCGGAACACGACCGTGCGCGCTCACGCGCGGCCGGGTTCGACCATCACCTCACCAAGCCGGTCGACCTGGGCACGGTGCAGAAACTTCTGGCCGACATGGCCGCCGCCTCCAGGGGCGGCCATCCGCCCTGCGCCCGCAAGACCTGAGCGCTATCTCCCCCAACCCAGCCGTGTAAGCGGGCTCTTACAACCACACGGCTAGGGTACCGATGTTTCTCTTTCTACATGTTTTGCATAATGCGGCATACCTGTGCTGCGCGTATTTTTATGCGCAGTCTTTGCATTGGATGGAGACGAAGAAGAATGAGCGGTACGGAACAGGGCTACGCGATCGTGGCCCACGGCGGGGCGGGCAGCCCGCGCGAATACGATGACGGCTGCGAGCTTGCGGCACAGCGCGCCGTCGAGGAATTGAACATCAGCGGCGATGCGCTGGAAGCGGCCATCGCCGCGGTCACCGAGATGGAAGACGACGGCCGCTTCAATGCCGGCAGCGGCTCGGTACTGTGCCTGGACGGCTCCACCGTCGAGATGGACGCCTCGATCATGGACACCCGTGGCCGCCTCGGCGCCGTGGCCTGCGTGCAGGGCATCAAGAACCCGGTGCTGCTGGCGCGCGCCGTTGCCGAGACCCCGCACTGGCTGCTGGCCGGCGACGGCGCCACCCGCTTCGCCGCCGCCATCGGCCACCCGGTGCACGACAGGATCAGCGAGCGCCAGCGCGAAGCGCACCGCAAGCTGCTGAAGGAACTGGCCGGCTCGGTCCCGGCCATGCCCGGGGTCGACAACCACGCCTTCCTGCGCTACTGGAATTACAAGACCCCGGCCACGCTGCCGGAAAGCACCGCCTGCGACACCGTCGGCGCCGTCGTGCGCGCCGCGGACGGCCACTTCGGCGTGGCCTGCTCGACCGGCGGCTCGGCGCCGTCGCTGCTGGGCCGCGTCGGCGACACCCCGATCATCGGTTCCGGCTTTTATGCCGGCCCGCTCGGCGCCATCGCCGCCACCGGCATCGGCGAACACATCGTGCGCCACATGCTGGCGCGCACCGTCTACGGCTGGATCGAGAACGGCATGCCACTCGAACAGGCGCTCAAACGCGGCGTCGATCTGTTCCCCGAGGACGTCGTGGTCGGCCTGATCGGCGTGACCAGGACCGAAGCCGCTTCCCACAGCAACCGCGATATGCCTCACGCAAGGATGGTCCAAGCATGAACACCACGACTTCGCACGAACAGCAGCAGCTCGAACAGGACAAAGTGAACACCAGCCACGGCCACCTGGTCATCATCGGCGGCCATGAAGACCGCACCAACGACATGCAGATCCTGAGCCGCTTCGTCGAGCTGGCCGGCGGCAAGGATGCCAAGATCGTCGTCATCTCGGCCGCCAGCACCGTGGCCGACGAGATGTGGCAGACCTATGACCGCGCCTTCGGCGACCTCGGCGTGTCGAACCGCGTCCACCTGCACCTGGAAAGCCGCCACGAGGCCAACGACGAAGCGCACATCCGCGACATCGTCGACGCCACCGGCATCTTCATGACCGGCGGCGACCAGAAACGCCTGCTGGCCATCATCGGCGGCACCGCACTTGACGCCGAGATGCACGCGGCGCTGAAGCTGCGCGGCGCCGTCATCGGCGGCACCAGCGCCGGCGCCTCGGCCATGTCCGGCCACATGCTGGCCCAGGGGCGCGCCGAACTGCATCCGGAAAAAGGCTCCGTGAGCCTGGGCGCCGGCCTCGGTTTCCTGCACAAGGTGGTGATCGACCAGCACTTCTCGGAGCGCCAGCGCCTCTCGCGCCTGCTGTCGATCGTGGCCCAGAACCCGTATTTGCAGGGCATCGGCATCGACGAAGACACCGCGCTGGTGATCGAACGCGGCGTCGGCATCGAAGTGCTGGGCGAAGGCGCGGTCACCGTGGTCGACGGCCGCAACATGACAACCAACCTGCACGACATCGCCAACCGCGAAACCCCGGAACTGATCGACGTGCGCCTGCACCTGCTGCCGTCGGGCAGCAAATACCAGTTGCCCAAGGAAGGTGACAAAGAACAGCGCCGCATTCCCCAGCCGCTGCTCGAGTTTTTGGAAAATGTAACGAAACGGAATCCGATCTCATGAGAATCATCGAACAACGCCTCCTGCGCGGACCCAACCTGTACGCCGCCACCCCCTGCCTGCTGGCCGTCATCGACAGCGCCGGCGCCGCACTGCTGCCGGGCCTCGGCGCCCGCCTGCTGGCGCTGCTGCCCGGGATGCCGCGCGAAGCCTCGGCGCGCCTGTCCGACTGCAACAGCACGGCCGACGCGCTGGAACCGGTGGTGATGGAGCTGCAGCGCCTGGCCGGCGCGCCGGGTGCGTTCAGCCAAACGGTGACCCCGACCTCGGCCTCGGCGCCGGGACGCGTGCGCGTGGTGTGCGGCTACGCCACCGAACAGGTCGCCGTGGCGGCGCTGGCGACGGCGCGCGCGCTGTTCGACGCGCTGGCGCGCGACGAAGCTTTCGATATCGCTGCCGCCATCGATGAACTGCACGACACCGCCCAGCGCCATGCGATCGGCACCAGCACCGGCGCCGTGATCGCCGCCGCCCACAAGCGCGGCATCCCGAGCCTGCGACTGACCGAACATGCCAACCTGTTCCAGCTCGGCTGGGGCAGCCGCCAGAAGCGCCTGCAGGCCACCATCACCAGCGCCACCAACAACATCGCGGTGAGCATCGCCAGCGACAAGCAGCTGACCAAGACCCTGCTCGACCAGGCCGGCTGCCCGGTCCCGTCCGGCGACACCGTCACCACGCTGGCCCAGGCCCAGCGCGTGGCCAAGCGCATAGGCAGCGTCACCATCAAGCCGCTCGACGGCAACCAGGGCAAGGGCGTGACGGTGGCGGTATCGACGCCTGAAGAAGTCGAACGCGCCTTCGCCTTCGCCCAGAAATACGGGCGCCACGTGATCGTCGAGGAATTCCTGCGCGGGCGCGACTACCGCGTGCTGGTCACCGGCCGCAAGGTCGCCGCCGCCTCGTGGCGCCGTCCGCCGCACGTGACCGGCGACGGCCGCTCCACGGTGCGCGAACTGGTGGAGATCGAAAACCGCAACCCGGCGCGTGGCGATGGCCACACCAACATCCTCACCAAGATCCCGCTCGACGACCTGGCCAGCGACACGCTTGCCAAGCAGGGCTACACGCTGGACAGCGTGCTGGCGCAAGGCGTCAGCGTCGACTTGCGCGGCAATGCCAACCTGTCTACCGGCGGCACCGCCGAAGACGTGACCGATTTGCTGCCGCAGGAAACGCGCGACATCTGCATCCGCGCCGCGCGCACCATCGGCCTCGACGTGGCCGGCATCGACATCGTGTGCCAGGACATCGCGCAACCGCTGCGCGAACAGCGCGGCGGCATCATCGAAGTCAACGCGGCGCCCGGCATACGCATGCACCAGTACCCCAGCCGCGGCACCCCGCGCGACGCCGGCGATGCCATCGCCGAAGCGCTGTTCGGCCAGGACGACGGCCGCATCCCGCTGATCGCCGTCACCGGTACCAACGGCAAGACCACCACCACGCTGCTGATCGAGCACGCCGCGCGCACGGCCGGCCTGCGCACCGGCTGCACCACCACCGAAGGCGTATTCATCGATGGCCAGCAGATCGCCAAGGGCGACTGCACCGGCTACCGCTCGGCGCGTACGGTGCTGGCCTCGCCAGAAGTCGAGATCGCGGTGCTGGAAACCGCGCGCGGCGGCATCCTCAAGCGCGGCCTGGCTTACGACAGGTGCGACGTGGCGGTGGTGCTGAACGTCTCGGCCGACCACCTCGGCCTGGACGGCATCGACACCATCGAAGACCTGGCGAAAGTGAAAGCCGTGGTGGCCGGGCGTGCGCGCCGCGCCGTGGTGCTGAACGCCGAAGACGACCACTGCGTAGCGATGGCGTCGACGCTGGCCGAGGGCGTGGAGGTGCTGTACTTCGCGCTCGACGCCGACAACCCGGTCCTGCTGCGCCACCTGGAAAAAGGGGGGCGCGCGGTCTACCTGCAGGACAACACCATCGTGCTGGCCAACGGCGCCAAGCATGAAGCCCTGCTCAATGTGCGCAGCATGCCGGTGACGATGAAAGGCGCGGCGCGCTACAACATCGCCAACAGCCTGGCCGCCGCCGCGGCGCTGTCGGCGTCCGGTTTCGGCAACCTCGAAATCGTCGACGGCCTGCGCACTTTCGTCTCCGACTGGAAGCACAACCCGCTGCGCTCGAACGTATTCGACGTCGATGGCGTGACCGTCATCGTCGACTACGCCCACAACAGCGCGGCCTACGCGGCGCTGGCGGAAACCGCGCGCGCCCTGACCCCGGGCCGCCTGGTCGGCGTGGTGGCCGCCCCCGGCGACCGCCGCGACGACGACCTGGTCGACATCGGCGCCACCTGCGCCGCCGGCTTCGACGAACTGGTGGTGTACGAAAGCGAGAACCGCGGCCGCGCCGCCGGCGAGGTCGCGCGCCTGCTGGTACAGGGTGCGCAGGTCGGCAAGTTCGAGCAGGATCACCTGCAGGTGGAACTGGACGTGCACCAGGCCATCCGACTGGGGCTGACGCGCTGCGAACCGGGCGATGTGCTGGTGTTCGGCTGCGGCTCGTCGATCAGCGAGCTGCTGGAGGCGATCCGGCCAACGTCGCCGGCGACGGCGCAGCGGATCGAGGCGGAAGCCGCGGTGTGATATGACCCGGCCGCCTGCTGGTGGCCGGACGATAATCATGCAGTGTTTCGATAAAGACGGATGCGCCCGCGGCGCAGCCGTCTTTCTTTTTTAGCCTGCGCGGCGCTGGCTACGTTGGCGACGCGACAGCGCCAGGCCGAGCAGGCCGGCGCCCAGCACGGCCAGCGATGCCGGTTCCGGGACAGCGGCATCCGGCACCGGGTCGACGACCTCCGCGCTCACCACGTTCCAGATATCGAAGGCCCAGTGCCCATCGCGGCGGTCACCGCGGGCATCGACGAAGCCGTCACGGAAGTTCTGATATGCCGGGCCATCGTAGGTGAAGCCGGCAGACAGGTCGCCCAGCGAAAAATTGTTGAACTGCTGGATCGATGCGGTGTAGGTGCCGGCAGCGAGCTCGACGCTGAAGTTGGTGTCGAAGCAGGCGTTGGTGACCTCGTCGGCGGTGACCGAGCCGCAGCCGCCGTCGTCCTGGGTACCGAGGCGGTGACCGGTGCTGTCGAACACGGCCAGGATCGGGTCGAAGCCGCCGCGCGCAATGGTATCGCCGGCCGCATTGACGCCGCCTGCATAGGACCAGCTGCGCAGCGTGACGGTGGACGTATCGCCGACCACGAAGGTGAAGGTCTGGACGTCGTTGTCGAAGATGAAGTTGCCGGTGAACGACAGGTTGGTGGCATGGGCCAGGGTTGCCGATGCGGCGACTGCGGCGAGTGCTGCGCTTACGATCAGGGACTTCAGTTTCATTTCGGTGGCTCCGTTATTGTTAATCAAATGTACCCGGATACCGGAAATAGCAACTACTGTGCCAGATCAATAAGTGATTGATAATAAAGTCTATTTATCTTTATGCAAGCTGGTTGTAAGGAAGCTCGACAGTAAGTTTCGAATTAACATTTCTGTGGTTCTATAAATCGTGTTGCATGAAAGAATATTTCGCCAAGGGCCGTTTCGTGAAATATTGTGGCTGTGCAATCGCCGTCCTGGCCCGTATAGCTTTGGTTGTCAGTGATCGGCATTGCATTTGCGGTCGGGGTAGTGGAAGCTGGGTGCTCAACCACTATTGACGACGCTTGACGATGATCGATTGGACTGAGCGCTGGCACGCCACCTGGAACCAGCTCGACCTGCCCGCTCCGGCTAGCCTTCCCACCCTGCTCGCACGCTACTGCGAACCGCAGCGCCATTACCACACGCTGCAGCACCTGGAAGAATGCTTCGCCGCCTTCGACCTGCTGCGCAGCCAGGCTACGCGCCCGGGCGAGATCGAGCTCGCCTTGTGGTTCCACGATGCCGTGTATGACCCCACGCGCCGCGACAACGAAGCGCTGAGCGCCGCACTGGCGGTGGCCTGTCTGCGCGACGCCGGTGCCAGTGCGTCGGTGATCGGGCGGATCGAATCGATGATCCTGGCGACCCGGCAGCATGACGCGGCCGATGATCGCGACTGTGCGATCCTGCTCGATGTCGACCTGGCGATTTTGGGCGCGGCACCGGCGCGGTTTGCCGAATACGAGCGGCAGATCCGTACCGAGTATGCGCATGTGGCCGATGATGCCTACCGGGTCGGGCGTGGGCAGGTGCTGGCGGGGTTTCTAGCGCGTCCGCGGCTGTACCTCACCGATTCGTTTTACGAACGCTACGATCAGCAGGCGCGGCGCAATCTTGGCGGACCGCCCACGAATGAACCGGGTTTGGTGCTGCAAATCCTAGGATGACCTCTAGCCAACGCCAACCGAACCACAATCTTGCTTTCAATAGGCACGTTCCTTTGCTGCTAAATACGCACATTTTTACCTTTTTTACCTGAACCCAAGAAACCCCCAGTATCCATATGAGTTTCAGACCCTTCTTCGGAAAAATTAGGGCCCCTAATGGACAGGATTTCACACCCCCACATAGCACTATGGGTAATTTAAAACAAGGGGCGTCGTGTCACCAAACCTTAGATGAGCCTTTGATTGACAGGATAAGCCGTTTGTGCGTGGGCCGTATATCACTGGTTTAGCAACTTCAGCGTCTAGTGGTTTAGGCACGCGGATTTTGCACCCGTAACTGGAATAGCGCGTGATGCTCCACAAAGAACTCAACGACAACATTTTCCTTCTATATGGTTGTAAGGATAATGTAGAATTAGCTAACATTCATTTTCCATTACTCGCATGGATGACTTAGTCAAATCGTTTAAATCCATAATGTATGACAGGGTCACTAGCCCATTGCTATCGTCGTTTCTGGTCTCTTGGGCTGCATGGAACCATCGGCTCTTTGTGGTTTTGCTTTCTTCCGACCTAAAGCTAAAAGAAAAATTCGACTACGCTGACAATATCTTATATCCAACATGGCACGAGGTACTTTTACGTGGTTTTGGTTGGCCATTATTGAGTGCTCTCTTCCTTATCTTTGCTTACCCACTTCCTGCCAGAAAGGTTTATGAATATGTGCGCAAAGAGCAGCAGAAGCTGAAGATTATCCAGCAAAAGATTGAAGACGAGACGCCGATCACTCAAGAGGAAGCAAGAGATCTGCGAGCAGCCATTCGGAAGGCCACGGCTGATTTTGAAAAGCAACTGGCTGATCGAGACGGTCAAATTCAAAAACTCAAGGCCGATCTCAGTGCTGCTGAAAACAGAGCGGTTGTCAGCACTCAAGTTCCGACAGCGCTTACAAACGATGGCCATGCGGCAGAAGATAGAGGTGACGAACCTCCTTTGAACGACGATGAGCTACAAATTCTGCAAACAATCGCAGCGTCACGTACTGAGTACAACGTAAATCCCTATCTGGCGGAAGCTGACGACCTAAGTCGCGTAGAGCGCAAATTCAATCTTGATGAACTTCTACGTCGAAGGTTAGTAACGGAACGCTGGGAGACTGGTAGCCATCTCTTCGATACAACTGCCGAGGGACGTGCTTATATAGTCAAACACAACCGCTCGATTGGTCCAGTTGAAGCGGCAGAAAATCAGTTCCTTGACAGGGAGAATCACAGTACACTTAGCTTTAGGCCGTCTTAGCACGTCTAGAAAAAGCCCGCCAACTTGACGGGCTGCTTTGATTGCGGACCGCTTGTTAGCTAGATTTGGTATTCGCTGCACACTCACGATACGAGAGGCCACACAAAGCCTAAGCCCGACAATTACATTCCACGTGCGCGGCTAACGGCCGATATCGTTGTGGCTGAGGAATACGCATCACAAGTGCGTGGCGGATATGCCACCGTGACGTAACCGAGCTTGATATGCCTCGACTACCACTACCTATTGCACGAGCAGGTCGAGCTCGCGGCCCGGCGCCTTAAACGCTGATGCCAGCGTATCGACCTTTGTCACATCGCTGAAGTCGACCATGCGGCTCACCTCTTTCGCCTTGACGTCCATGCGGCGCGCCAATCTATGCGGCAGTCGTTTCCGGAAGTGCCGGAAACGACGAACTTTGAATCACCCCACCTGCGCCGCAATCCGCTCCGCACTCTCCGGATCCATCTCCCGGATCGCATCCACGAACACCTGCAGCGAGGTCCCGCAGGCAAATACCAGCACATCCCCGCGCTGGCACAGCGACAACCCCAGCCGGATCGCCTTCGCCACATCCAGCTCGCGGTGCAGCGTATCCGAAGGCCCGGTCACTTCCTCGGCCCCGCGCAGGATCAGATCCACCGCCTCGCCCACCGTACGCCCGCGGCTGGCCGATTCATACACCACCAGCTCATCGAAGCCGGCAGCACATACACGTCCGGTTTCGACCAGATCCGTATCGCGACGGTCGCCCGGCGCGGTAACGATGCCGACCAGCTGCCCCGGCAGCAGCCCGCGCGCCATCTCGGACAGCGCCCGATATGCGGCCGGGTTGTGCGCATAATCGACGATCACGGTCATGCCGCGCACGTCGAACACGTTGGTGCGCAGCGGGTTGCTCTTGCCGTCGCTGACAAAGGTCGAGAGGCCGGTCGCGATCTGCAGGTTGGTAAAGCCGGACGCCATCAGCGCCGCCGCCGCGGCCAGGCCGTTGGCGATGTTGTAGCGCGCGCGGCCCACAAAGGTGATCGGCATGCTTTCCACGCGCACCAGCTCCTGGTGGTAGGTGGCGTCGGCCACCACGATGGCGTTGTCCTGCAGGTAGGTGGCGCGGCCGCCCTCTTCCAGGTGGCGCAGCAGGACCGGGTTGTCGGCTTCCATCGAGAAGTAGACGATCTCCACATCCGGGTGGACGCGGCGCGCCATCGCCACGCACAGCGGGTCTTCGGCGTTCAGCACCACCGCGCGCGAGGCCGACATCGGCACCACGGCCTTCACTTGCGCCAGGTCTTCGACGGTGTCGATGCCATCCAGGCCGAGGTGGTCGGCGGCCACGTTCAGCACCACGCCGACGTCGCAGCGGTCGAACGCGAGGCCGCGTTTCAGGATGCCGCCGCGCGCGGTTTCCAGTACCGCGAATTCGACATCGGGCGAGGCCAGCACGGTGCGCGCCGACCAGTAGCCGGTGCAGTCGCCCTTGACCACCTGCTTGCCGTCGATGATGACGCCGTGGGTGGTGGTGACGCCGGTCACGCGGCCGGCCAGGCGCACGGTGTGCGCCATCAGCAGCGTGGTGGTGGTCTTGCCGTTGGTGCCGGTGCAGGCGATGATCGGGATGCGGCCGTCGGACTTGCCCATCAGGCCGTCGACGATGGCTTCGCCGGCGTCGCGCGGCTGGCCGCTGCTCGGGTACTGATGCATGCGGATGCCGGGGGCGGCGTTCACTTCGATCACCGCGCCGCCCTGCTCTTCCAGCGGTTCGGCGATGTCGCGGCAGACGATGTCGATGCCGGCCACGTCGAGGCCGATCTTGGACGCGGCGCGGATGCACAGGCGCCGCGTCGATTCCGGCAGCAGGTCGGTCACGTCTTCGGCGGTGCCGCCGGTCGACAGGTTGGCGTTGCCGCGCAAATAGGCGACGTCGCCAGGCGGCAGCACCGCATCCGGCTCGTAACCCTGCTTGCGCAGCATTTCCTCGGCGTGGGCGTCGAGTGCGATCTGGGTCAGGATGTTGGTGTGGCCTTCGCCGCGCGCCGGGTTGCGGTTCTCGATCTCGACCAGTTCGCGGATGCTCTTCTCGCCGTCGCCGACCACGTGGGCCGGACGCCGCATCGAGGCGGCGGCGACCTTGCCGCCTGCCACCAGCACGCGGTAGTCGGCGCCTTCGACGTGGCGCTCGACGATGATGCGGCGGCCGTGCTTGCGCGCGAAGGCGTAGGCCTGCTCGATTTCCTCGTCGGTCTGGCAGTTGACGGTCACGCCCTTGCCCTGGTTGGCGTCGAGCGGTTTTACGGTCACCGGCGCCTTGATGCGGCGCGCCACGCGCAGTGCGTCTTCGATGCTGGTGACCGTTTCACCCTGCGGCACCGGCACGCCGGCTTCCGCCAGCAGGGTCTTGGTCAGCTGCTTGTCGCTGGCGATGCGCACCGCGATGTTACTGGTCTCGCCGGTAATCGTCGCCTGGATGCGTTTCTGCTTCGCGCCCCAGCCGAGCTGGAACAGGTTGGCGTCTTCGGTCACGCGCTGGATCGGGATGTTGCGTTCCTGGGCCGCGGCCAGCACGGCGGCGGTCGAGGTGCCGATTGCATAGTGCTCGGCCAGTTCGCGCAGTTCTTCCATGCGCGGCGCCAGCTCGAACGGACGGCCGTGGGCCAGCGCGTCGACGATGTCGACCGCCAGCGCAAACGCCGGCTGCGCCACTTTTTCCAACTGGTACGCGCACACGATGCGGTACTGGCCGGGCACGCCGGTGACCGGGCGCGTACGGCCGAAGGCGGCGCCGGCGCCGGCCAGGCACTGCAGGCCGAGCGTCACGTGCTCGATCACGCGCGCGAGATAGGTGCCTTCGCGCAGGCGCTGGGCGAAGCCGCCCGGCTGGCCGGTCGGGACCAGGTAGTCGGCCAGCAGCGGCAGCAGGTCCAGCAGGGCTTCATTGAAGTGCGGCAGGTCGCGCGTGGAGACGCCATACAGGTCTTCGAGGTCGACCACGGACAGCAGGCAAGGGGTATCGGCGTGGATGTTGGGGCCACGCAGGAAGCGTTGTTCGAGAATGCGCACAGGATTTCCTTGTTTGGAACATGAGCCGGGCGCGGTCGTGCCGCGCCCGTGCCCGGGTACTTATGTGTCAGCGCCTGCGACGTCAGGCGTCCAGCAACTGCGAATACATGCGCGTGGCCATCAGGCCGATGGCCGTATGGTGCACCGCCGGCGACATCAGGCTCGCCAGCATGGCCATCGCTTCGGACTTGCCGGCGGCGGCGGCCACCTTCTGTTCGAGCTCGCGCAGGTCGGCGTCGCCGGCGCTGTCGGCACCGCTTCTGCGACGGCGGATCAGGCCACGTTCCGGATAGGCGCCGCGTTCGGCGTGCTGGTTGAGGGTGTCGAGCGTGCGCTGGCGTGCGCGGTGGCTCAGCACGCGGCCGGTGCGCGCGGCCGTGCCGGCATCGCGCGGACTGGTGATCCAGTCGTGCAGCACCTGCTGTTCGTAGCTGGAGAACACGCCGAACATTTCGGCGCGCTCGCCCTGGATCAGGCGCCAGAAGCGGCTGTTCTCGACGGCTTCGCCGCGCTTGATCCAGCCGGCGCCCTCCATCGCCGCCAGGAAGGCGGGGATCTGGGCCGGCTCGGACAGCCAGTCGTTGATCGAACGGCCGGCCACGCGGCAGTAATCCGAGTGCATGTTCTGGCCGACCACCGCCTTGGCGGTGAAGATCTCGACCAGTTCCGCTTCGAGGTCGAATCCGGCGATGATGGAGGTGGTGCTGGCGCCGAGTTCGTTCAGGCGGTAGCCGTCCAGCACGCGGCGGTAAAAGGCGGCCGGGTCGCTCGATTGCGCCATCAGGTTGCGCAGCGCCTGCACGGCCTTGTGCGCGTGGCCGCTGCCGGCGTTGTCGACGGTGACGTGGAGCGTGAAGTAATACGGGTCGATGCCGAGCTCGTTAAGCTCGTAAGAGGTGATGAGCAGGTGCAGCGGCAGCTGCTCGTAGCCGAGGTTGTAGCCGACGATCTCGGGCAGGAAGTCCTGGGCGTTATAGGCCAGCGCGAACTGGATCGCACCCTGGGTGAAATGCTCTTCCGACAGGCCCTCCCAGTGCTCGCAGCCGTGCGCGGCCAGCAGGCGGCGGTACAGGGTCACGTGGTTCTTGTCGGGCACGCCGTCGCCGAGTTCTTCCAGGTAGGTCTTGATCAGCGGGTGGAAATCCGGATTTTCCCAGCGCGGCAGCATGCCGTACAGCCAGGCGCCGTCGGCCAGCTTGGTCGGCGCGGCGCCCTTCAGGAAGGCCAGCGCGTGCGACTTGTTGGTGAAGTAGCGGCGCAGCGCACCATTTTTGCGCGCATTCAGGTACTCGCGATAGGCCAGGCCGACCGCTTCCGAGCGCCCCTGGATCCATCCCGACAGCTGCGATACCGATTCCGGCAATTCTTCCGGTTCGGCCCGGGCCAGCTCGATCTGAGCCTTCAGGAACGCGCGGGCCTCCACCGCGGCTTCTTCGGGATTGTCGAGCAGGGAAAAGTACAGCGCTTTCGCCGGTGGAACCGCGGTATTGGCGGCGGTGGGTGCGGCTACGAGTTCAAGGCTGTCGACGGCTAAGCTTGGAGTCATAATAAATCTTTTAGTAAATGTTCTACCTCTATTATGCGAACGCGTCGGTCAGCACGTAATCGGTACGCATCCCACATGAATGTCGGACAGAACTTACAAAAATTTTATGATTTCGAGCTTTGGGGTAATTCTATAAATACAAGATCTGCAGCGAATTGATTAATGCAGACACCATAAGCACGTCGCCCCTGCAAAGGCAGGGGCGACGATCACTAAGATTTAGCTTCTATCAGATGTTCTGCGAACCACCATTCCCCAGCACCGAACGCGAACGCGCATAACCGAAGTACACCACCAGGCCCAGCACCAGCCAGATCACGAAAGCGATCCAGGTGATCAGGCTCAGGAAGGACATCAGCGCCAGGCAGAACACCACGGCAATCGCCGGGACCACCGGCACGCCCGGGCAGCGGAAGGCGCGCTTCAGGTCCGGACGCTTTTTGCGCAGCACGATCACGGCCACCGACACCAGGCAGAACGCGGCCAGGGTGCCGATGTTGACCAGCTCGGCCAGCACGTTCAGCGGCACGAAGGCGGCGATCACGCCGAACACGATGCCGACCATCCAGGTGGCGAAGTACGGGGTGCCGTATTTCGGGTGCACGGTCGACAGACGGGCCGGCAGCAGGCCGTCGCGCGACATCGCGAACAGGATGCGGGTCTGGCCGTAAGCCATCACCAACATCACGGTGGTCATGCCCAGGATGGCACCGACGTTGGTCCACTGCGCCAGCCAGTTCACGCCGGCATGCTCCAGCGCCAGCGACACCGGGTGATCGACGCCTTCGAACAGTTTGAACGGCACGATGCCGGTCATGATGGCCGACACGATCACATACAGGACCGTGCAGATCGCCAGCGAACCGATGATGCCGATCGGCAGGTCGCGCTTCGGGTTCTTGACTTCCTCGGCGGCCGAGGTCACGGCGTCGAAGCCGATGAAGGCGAAGAACACCAGCGCCGCGGCGCTCATGATGCCCGAGGCGCCGAACGGGGCGTAAGGCTGCCAGTTGTCGGTGTTCACATGGCCGAAACCGAAGATGATGAACAGCAGCACGATGGTCATCTTGATGGCCACCATGACGTTGTTGACGCGCGCGGATTCACGCACGCCCAGCGACAGCATCCAGGTCAGGAACAGCATGATGCACAGCGCCGGCAGGTTCATGATGGTCTCCACGCCCGGACGCGCGCCCGGCGCGGCGCTCAGGGCCGCCGGCAGGTCGAGGCCCCAGCCGTGGAGGAAGGACTGGAAATAGCCGGACCAGCCGACCGCTACGGTCGAGGTCGCCAAGCCGTACTCGAGCAGCAGGTCCCAGCCGATCATCCAGGCCACCAGTTCGCCCAGCACCGCATAGCTGTAGGTGTAGATCGAGCCGGCGATCGGCACCGTCGAGGCGAACTCGGCATAGCACATGGCGGCGAAGCCGCAGGCGATCGCGGCGACGATGAAGGACACGGTCAGCGCCGGGCCGGCCGTCAGCGCGCCGGTACCGGTCAGCACGAAAATACCGGTGCCGACGATGGCCCCGATCCCCATCAGGATCAGGTCCACCGGGCCCAGCACTTTCTTCAGCCCACCGGTTTTCTGGGTGCTGGCGACCATCTGGTCGAGATTCTTGGTTCTGAAAAGACTCACTGCTTTCTCCAATCATTAAATGATAGACCCCGTGCCCTTTGTTTTATGGTCGGGCTTGTCGCTTCGACGCGGCGAGGGTATCGCCGGCCGACCGTCGGATGTCTCCTCCTCGGGCGCGGGCCTGCGACCGCTTACGGCAAGCAAGAATGATGCCGGGCGGAAGCAAAAGACCTTTCCTCTCGGACAGGCCCAAGTGGCGTCACATTATCGCCATTCTGTTATCCAGAATCAAAGGAAATACTCAAAAAACAATGTGTGGGTGACTGAGAGCGGCCACGTACATCTATAAATAGTGAGCACGGCCTCATCCGCCGGGCGCCGACAGCGTGCAGATCAGCAGTTCCGGGTCGGCATTCAAACGAAGCGGGATGCCGGAACAGCCGACGCCGCAGCTGACGAACAGCGGTCCGTTGCCGGGAATGTCGTAGCGGCCGTAACTGTATTCACGCGAGCCGGGGCCGCCGGGACGGAACAGTGGGCGCCCGGCCGGCGTGGCGATCTGGCCATTGTGGGTGTGGCCGGCAAAGGCGGCGTCGTAGCGCTGGCCGTCCAGCAGGGTCACGCCGTCCGGCGAATGCGTCAAAAAGATGCGCACTGCCGCTTGGTCGGTACCGGCAAAGGTGGCACTGGCCGAGGGTTGGCCGGTCCAGGGATCGTCGATGCCGCAGATGCTGACCGCGCCGAACGGCGCCGGCAGCGCCACGCTGCGGTTGACCAGCACGTCGATGCCGGCCTCCCGCAAGGCGGCTTCCACCGGTGCCCGCCCGTTCCAGATGTCGTGGTTGCCGATCGCCGCATAGGTGCCGAGCGGCGCCCGCGCCGCCTGCAGGAAGCTGCGCAGCGCGTCGATATAGCGGGCGCGGAAAGAGACATAATCGCCGCCCAGCAGCAGCACGTCGGGCCGCTCGCGTTCGATGGCGGCAAGCAGGTCGTCGTACAGGGCGGGATGGGTGGTCGGGCCGGCGTGGAAGTCGGAGGCGAAGCCGATGCGCAGCGGCCGCGGCAGCGCCCCGCTGCGTCCCTGTCCGGGGTCGAGCGTCAGGCTCTGGTGCGTCACCCGCACCCGGCCCTGGCCGCCGAGGCGGTAGCTGAGCCTGGCCACACGGCCGTTCAGCAGCAAGGCATCCAGGGTGCGCTCGGTGGCGTTGCGGATCGGGCGGTCGGATTTGTTGCTGGTCGTTGTCATGCGCTGCGGCCGGGCAAAGCCAGACTGTACACCATCGTCGGCAGGCCGGGTACTGGCCAGAGGACGGTCGTTCCACCAGTCAAGTGCATGTAAGATGCAGGTTTATCGTTCTCCCGGAATCCCGATGCTGACTTACGACCAGTTCTTCCCCTTCCTTGGCACCGTCATCCTGCTGACGCTGGCCCCCGGCCCGGACAACATGCTGGTGCTCAGCGTCGGCATGGCCAAGGGCCGCGCGCGCGGCATGGCCTTCGGCCTCGGCTGCGCGCTGGGCACGCTCAGCCATACCCTGCTGGCAGTGGTCGGCGTCAGCGCCCTGATCGCCGCCTCGCCGCTCGCGTTTTCCGTGCTCAAGGTGTGCGGCGGCCTGTACCTGGCCTGGCTCGGCTTCGGCGCGCTGCGCAGCCGTGGTGCCGGCAAGGTGGGCCGGCTTGACGCCGTGACCGAAACGCCGCGCGCGCTGGTGCTCAAGGGCGCCTTTGCCGCCGCCATCAATCCCAAGGTGGCGCTGTTCTTCCTCTCCTTCCTGCCGCAGTTCGTGGTGCCGGCGCATGGCCATACCGGCCTGCAGACCGCGCTGCTGGGCCTGACCTTTGCGCTGCAGGCGGCGGTGCTGTTCGGTTTGCTGGGGTACTTCTCGGGCAGCGTCGGCGCCTGGCTGAACCGCAAGCCGAAGGCGGGCGTGTGGCTGGACCGCGCTGCCGGCGTAGTTTTTATCGGGCTTGGGCTGCGGTTGATCATCGCACGCTGAGTTCGCGGCGTTCGATGCCGCGCGCACTTGCTTAGACACTTTTCGTTTTAGCGTTCAGCAAATATGCAAGGCTGAATATCTTCGTTCACGCACGGCGAGCCCTTTGCAATACTGGCTGCCATTGCTGACCTGGATACTCACCATGCATCTGGCTTTCCCCACCGCGACTGCACCGGCCCACGAAGCCGGTTCCGCCCCTGCCGCAGACGCCCAGTTCGACCCCATCGCCACCGCCGAAGCGCTGGCCGCACGCCTCGCCACCACCGCCGTCGAACGCGACCGCGCCGGCGGCCACGCCGCCGAAGAACGCGAATGGATCCGCGATTCGGGCCTGCTGGCGCTGTCGGTGCCAAAGGCTTATGGCGGCCTCGGCGCCGACTGGCCCACCGTCTACCGGACCGTGCGCATCGTCGCCCGCGCCGACAGCGCGCTGGCGCACCTGCTCGGCTTTCATCACCTGCAGCTGGCCGGCATCCAGCTGTACGGATCGAGCCAGCAACAGCGGCGCCTGCTTAGTGAGACTATTGCCAGCCGCGCCTTCTGGGGCAATGCCCTGAACCCGCTCGACAAGCGCCTGGTCGGCGTGCCCTCGGCCGGCGGCTACCTGCTGAACGGGATCAAGAGTTTTGCTTCCGGCTCGGTCGGCTCCGACTGGCTCACGATCTCGGCCTGGGACCCGCTGGCGGATGCGCCGCTGATCGCGGTGCTGCCGACGCGCCAGGCCGGCATCGACGTGCAGGCCGACTGGGATGCCTTCGGCCAGCGCCAGACCGACAGCGGCAACGTCCGCTTCGACAACGTGGCCCTCACCGACGACCTGGTGCTGCAGGCGGCCGGCCGCGCGCCGACCCCGCAGACCACGCTGCGCTCACAGGTGGCACAGCTGGTCATCACCAACCTCTACCTCGGCCTGGCCGAAGGTGCGCTGGCGGCGGCGCGCGGCTATTTGCGCGACGAGGCGCGGCCCTGGTTCGCATCCGGCGTCGAAAACGCCACCGATGATCCCTTCATCCAGCACCGCTTCGGCGAGTTCCATTTACTGGTGCGCCCGGCCCAGGCGCTCGCCGACGAGGCCGCGCGCAAGCTGGACGCCGCCTTCCGCCTCGGCGCCGACCTCAGCGTGCTCGAGCGCGGCGAGGTGGCGGTGGCGGTGGCCGAAGCCAAGGTGCTGGCGCACCGGGCCTCGATCGAGATCGGCAGCCAGCTGTTCGAGCTGACCGGCGCCCGCTCGACCTCGGCACGTTACGGCTTCGACCGCTTCTGGCGCAACGCGCGCGTGCACACCCTGCACGACCCGGTCGACTACAAGCTGCGCGACCTCGGACGCTACGCCCTCGACGGCCGCGTGCCGGAACCGACCGCCTATTCCTGAGCCGCCGCCATGGACATCGCAGCCGAACCGCTGATCCGCCTCGAAGGCGTCAGCAAATCCTTCACCGGCGCAGGCGGCGCATGCGACGGACGTTGCGCGGCACTGCGCAAGGTCACGCTCGACGTGCGGCGCGGCGACATCGTCGGCATCGTCGGCCGCAGCGGCGCCGGCAAGTCGACGCTGCTGCGCATGATCAACCTGCTCGAAACGCCGGACAGCGGATCGGTGTTCGTCGCCGGCCAGGACTTGACCCGATTGAGCCGGCGCAGCCTGCGCATCGCGCGCCGCAACATCGGCATGATCTTCCAGAACTACAACCTGCTGCAAAACCTGGACGTGTACGACAACGTCGCCTTCCCGCTGCGCCTGCACGACAGCCTGAACGCCCCGCGCCTGGAGCGCCGTGTGCGCGAATGCCTGGACCTGGTCGGCATCGGCGACAAGGCGGCCAGCTATCCGGCCCAGCTGTCCGGCGGCCAGAAGCAGCGCGTGGCGATCGCACGGGCGCTGGCCAGCCAGCCCGACATCCTGCTGTGCGACGAACCGACCTCCGCGCTCGACGCCGAAACCACGCGCGAGCTGCTGGCCACGCTGCGCGAAGTGAATGCGCGCCTGGGCGTGACCATCGTCATCGTCAGCCACGAATTGCCGGCACTGGGTGCGCTGTGCAAGCGCGTCGCGGTACTGGAAGACGGCCGCGTGGCCGAGGAATTCGACCTGGACGATACCAGCACGCCGCGCCGGACCGCGCTCGGACGCGAACTCGCCTTCCACGGCCTTGAACCCGCCGCGGCTCTGCAGGGAGCGCTGCATGCCTGAAGCTTCGACTTTTGAAAACCTCGTGGCGCTATGGCCGGAGCTGATGGTAGCACTCGGCCAGACCCTGACCATGCTCGGTATCGGCCTGGGCGCCGCGCTGGTGCTGGGCGGCCCGCTCGGCATCCTGCTGTTCCTGGTCGGCGACGGCCAGTCGCTGCAGAACCGTACTTTGGCCACGCTGCTGGGCTGGACCGTGAACACGATCCGCTCCTTCCCCTTCATCATCCTGCTGGTGGCGCTGGTGCCCTTTACCCGCGTGATCGCCGGCAGTTCGATCGGGCCGCTGGCGGCCGCGGTGCCGCTGTCGGTGGCGGCGATTCCGTATTTCGCGCGCCTGGTCGAGCAGACCCTGCGCGAAGTGCCGCGCGGCGTGATCGAAGCGGCGCAGGCGATGGGCGCCTCCGAGCTGCAGATCGTGACCCGGGTGCTGCTGGTGGAAGCGCGTTCCGGCCTGGTGCTGGCGCTGACCGTGCTGGCGATCAGCTTCCTGTCCTATTCGGCGGTGGCGGGCGTGGTCGGCGGCGGCGGCATCGGCGACCTGGCGATCCGCTACGGCTACTACCGCTTCGAGACCGACGTCATGGTGTTCACGGTGGCGGTGCTGATCGTGCTGGTGCAAATCATCCAGTTTGCCGGCACGCGGGTCGCGCGGCGCCTCGACAAACGCTAGCTCATATATATAAGGAAACGCATGAAGATTCCACGCCGTGCCGCGCTGGCGCTCCTGCTTGCAGTCGGTCTTGCCCCAGGTGTGCAGGCCAAAGACCCCAAGCAGATTGTGATCGGCACCAGCGCCGGACCATATGCCGACCAGGTGAAGTTCGGCATCAAGCCGATCCTGGAACGCCAGGGCTGGCAAGTCAAGGTGATCGAGTTCAACGACTACATCCAGCCGAACTTCGCGCTGGCCGAGGGTTCGCTCGACGCCAACGTCTTCCAGCACAAGGTCTACCTGAATAAGTTCGCGGTCGACCACAAGCTGGCGCTGGCCGAGCTGATCACGATCCCGACGGCGCCGATCGCCATCTACAGCCGCAAGCACCGCAGCCTCGACAAAGCGCGCGCCGGCACCACGGTGGCGCTGCCGAATGACCCGACCAACCAGGCGCGCGCGCTGGTCATGCTGGAGCAGATGGGCTGGATCCAGCTGCGTCCGAATACCGATCCGGTCAAGGCGTCGGAACGTGACGTCGCCCGCAACATTCGCGGCATCAAGCTGCTGCCGCTGGAAGCCGCCCAGCTGCCGCGCGCGCTGCAGGATGCCGACTACGCCTTCGTCAACGGTAACTACGCACTGGCCTCGGGCCTGAAGCTGACCGACGCGCTGCTGCGCGAGAAAATCTCGCGCAACTACGTCAACCTGGTGGCGGTACGCGCGGGCGACGTCGATAAACCGTTCGCGCGCGACCTGGCCGCTGCCTACCGTTCGCGCGCCTTCCTGGCCTGGACCGAGCAGCACAACGCCGGCTACGCCAAGACCGATTACCAGCTGGCGATGCTGGCCCAACAACCGCAAGCAGGCAGCAAATAGATGACCCGGCAAATCCGCTTCAACGCCTTCCAGATGAACACCGTGGGCCACCAGTCGCCCGGCCTGTGGACCCATCCGCGCGACACCAGCACCCGCTACAAGACCGCCGCCCACTGGGTCGAACTGGCGCAGCTGCTGGAACGCGGCCGCTTCGACGCCCTGTTCCTGGCGGACGTGCTGGGCATCTACGATGTGTATGAAGGCAGCCCCGACGCCGCCCTGCGCAATGCGGTGCAGGTGCCGCTGGCCGATCCGCTGGCGCTGGTGCCGCTGCTGGCCCACGTCACGCAGAACCTCGGCTTCGGCGTCACCGCCGCCCTCACCTACGAGCACCCGTACACTTTTGCGCGCCGCATGTCGACGCTGGACCACCTGAGCGGCGGCCGGGTCGGCTGGAACATCGTCACCGGCTACCTCGACAGCGCCGCGCGCAACCTGGGCCAGACCAGGCAGCTGGGCCACGACCAACGCTACGACCTGGCCGACGATTACCTGGACGTGGTCTACAAGTTGTGGGAAAAGAGCTGGGACGACGATGCCGTGGTCGCGGACAAGGTGGAAGGCGTCTACGCCGACCCGGCCAAAGTCCATGCGATTAACCACCGCGGCCCGCACTACACGGTGCCCGGCATCCATCTGTGCGAACCGTCGCCCCAGCGTACACCCTTCCTGTACCAGGCCGGCACCTCGCCGCGCGGCCTCGCATTCGCGGCCCGTCACGCCGAAGCGACCTTCGTGGCCGGGCCGAGCAAGGCGGTAGTCAAGAAGTACATCGATGCCACCCGCGCCGCAGCGCGCGCCGCCGGACGCGATCCCGCCGGACTGCTGGTGTATGCGCAGGCGCTGATCGTCACCGCGCCCACTGCCGCGGAAGCCCAGGCCAAGTATCAGGATTACCTGGAACACGTCGACGTGGAGGCGGCGCTGGCGCTGCTGTCCGGCTGGACCGGCGTCGATTTTTCGCGCGTGCCGCTCGACGCCACCGTGGAATACATCGACACCGACGCCGGACGCACCGCGCTGGCCTCGCTCAGCGCCGCCGATCCCGAACGCACCTGGACCGTGCGCGAAGCGGCGCGCTTTATCGGCCTCGGCGGACGCGGCCCGGTGCTGGTCGGCGACCCCGGCCAGGTGGCCGACCAGCTGGAAGCCTGGCAGGAAGCGACCGGCGCCGACGGCTTCAATCTGGCCTTTGCCGTGGCCCACGAATCGATGCGCGACGTGGTCGAGCTGGTGGTGCCGGAATTGCAGCGGCGCGGGCGCTATCGGACCGAATACGAAGGCGGGACTTTGCGCAGCCAGTTGCTGGGACGTGGTGACCGGCTGGCGCCGGAGCATCCGGGTCAGCAGGTCAGCATCGACATTTTCGACAACATGAAAGGAAGCGCGTGAAACGTCGTACCTTGCTTCAACTGGCCGCCGCCGGCGCCGCCGGCGCCACCCTGCCGCGCCTGGCCAGCGCCGCGCCGCTGGCTGCACCACTCGATGAGCTGCGCCTGGATTACGCCTATTATTCGCCCACCAGCCTGGTGTTGCGCCGCTTCGGTTGGCTCGAACAAGCCTTCAAGGCCGACGGCACCAGCGTCAAATGGGTCTTCAGCGCCGGCAGCAACCGTGCCCTCGAATACTTGAACGGCAACAGCATCGACATCGGCTCCTCGGCCGGCCTGGCCGCACTGCTGGCGCGCGCCAACGGCACGCCGATCCGCGCGCCCTACATCTTTTCGCGGCCGGAGTGGACCGCGCTGGTGGTGCCGAAGAATTCGCCGATCCGCAGCCTGGCCGACCTGAAAGGCAAGAAGATCGCCGCCACCAAGGGCACCGATCCGTATCTGTTCCTGCTGCGCGCCTTGCAGACGGTCGGCCTGAAACGTTCAGACATCGAACACGTCAGCCTCCAGCACGCCGACGGCCGCACCGCTCTGGAACAGGGCAAGGTCGATGCCTGGGCCGGGCTCGACCCGCACATGGCCGCCAGCGAACTGGAAAGCGGTTCGCGTCTGCTGTACCGCAACGTGGCGTTCAACACCTACGGCTTCCTGAACGTGCGCGAACAATTCCTGGCCACGCGGCCGAACGAGACCGCACGCGTGATCCAGGCCTACGAACGCGCCCGCGCCTGGGTACGCGCCAATCCGACCGAGGCAGCGAAGATCCTGTCCGAGGAAGCCAAGGTGTCGCTGCCGGTGGCGCTGCTGCAGATTAAGCTGCGCAGCGACTTCAGCCAGCCGCTGCCGGGCAACACGCACCTGAACGCGCTGCGCCAGGCCGCGCCCATTCTGCGCGACGAGGCGCTGGTCAAGCCCGGCGCCGACCTCAACCGCGCGATTGCCGACCTGGTCGAGACCCGCGTCGCCCAGCCTTACATCGCGAAGGGCTGAGTTATGAACACCCGCACCCTGGAGACGCCCGCGACGGGTGCACGGCACCGGCGCCGCGGCGGCCTGCCGCTGGCGTTGCTGCGCCGCTTCGTGTTCCCGTTCGCGCTGCCACTGGCACTGCCGGTGCTGCTGCTGGGCGGCGCCGAGCTGGCCGTGCGTGGCGGCGTGCTGCCGGCCAACCTGATGCCGCCGCCGTCCGAAGTGGCGCGCACGCTGGGCTGGCTGGCGGAAAACGGGCTGGGCGCGCACCTGGCTGCCAGCACGCTGCGGGTCGCGATCGGCTTCCTGGCCGGCGCCGGCGCCGCGGTGCTGCTGGGCACCCTGGTGGCACTCGACCGGCGCGCCGCCGCTGTGTTCGACCCGACGCTGCAGGCGCTGCGCGCGATCCCGTCGCTGGCCTGGGTACCGCTGCTGCTGCTCTGGTTCGGCATCGACGAGCTGCCGAAACTGGTCCTGATCGCCATCGGCGCCTTTTTCCCGGTCTATACCGGTGTGGTGTCCGGCTTCGGCGGGGTCGACCGCAAACTGGTCGAGGTGGCGCAGTTGTACCGGCTGCCACCGCTGGCGCTGGTGCGGCGGGTGCTGCTGCCGGCGGCATTGCCGGCGATCCTGACCGGGCTGCGCACCGGGCTGTCGCTGGCGTGGATGTTCATGGTGGCGGCCGAGCTGATCGCGGCCACGCGCGGCCTCGGCTACCTGCTGTCGGACGGGCGCGAAACCAGCCGCGCCGACATCGTGCTGGCCGCGATCGTGCTGCTGGCCGTGCTCGGCAAGCTGAGCGACATGGGCACGGTGGCGCTGGAGCGGCGCCTGCTGGCCTGGCGCGACGATTTCGCGGGCAGCGATTTTAAAGGCAGCAAGGCGGGAGCGCAGCCATGAGCTTCCTCGATATCCAGGTCGACGAAAAGCGCTACGGCGAGCGTGTCGTCCTTCAAAACCTGCGCCTGGAACTGGCGCGCGGCGACATCGTCAGCCTGGTCGGGCCCAGTGGCTGCGGCAAGAGCACGCTGCTGTCCATCGTCGCCGGACTCGACCGGCAGGCGCGCGCCGCCGTGCGCCTGGACGGCAAGCCGCTGGCCCGGGCCGGCGTCGGCGACGGCATCGGCTTCGTGTTCCAGGAGCCGCGTTTGTTTCCCTGGCTGGACGTGACGCGCAATGTGGCGTTTGGTGGCGCTGCGCCGGCGGCGGCCCCTGAGGCCACCATCCAGTCGACCACCCCGGCCCTTACTTCGGCGACCGCCCGGGACACCGCTGCCACCGTCGAGGCTTTGCTGGACGAAGTCGGCCTGTCCGGCTACGCCGGGCACCTGCCGCGCCAATTGTCCGGCGGCCAGGCCCAGCGAGTGGCGATCGCGCGCGGGCTGTTCACCCGGCCGCGGGTGCTGCTGATGGATGAGCCGTTCTCGGCGGTCGACGCGATCACCCGCATCAAACTGCAGGACCTGCTGGCGCGGGTGGCACGCGAGCGCGGGCTGACCGTGCTGCTGGTCACCCACGACATCGACGAAGCCGTGCACCTGAGCGACCGCATCGTGCTGCTCGACCGCCAGGCCGGTCCGCCGCGGGCCCAGCTGCCGGTGACCCTGGCGCGCCCGCGCGCACGCGGGGATGCGGCGGCGGCCAGGCTCAAGGCGGAGATCCTGGCCATGCTCGACCTGGAAGCGGCCTGAGCGCGGAGGTGTCTTTTAACCCACCCGGCCTTCGCGCGATTCGATCAATTCGACCTTGATCCAGCCCGGGTGGCGCAAGTCGAACTCTTTATAGGCATCGATCACCGAGGGCATCTCTTCGCGCCTGGTGACGATCGCGGTCGGATCGATCGCGCCAATGCGCACCAGTTCCACCAGATCCGGCACGTATTTGCGGTGGTTGCAATTGCCCATGCGGATGGTCAGGTTCTTGTTCATGGCCGCGCCGATCGGGAAGCTGTTGTCGGCCGGCGGATACACGCCGATGATCGAGAGCGTCCCGGCCTTGGCCAGCGCCTGCACCGCCCACTGCTGGGCCTGCGACGGCGCATCGCCCGGCACCCAGTTGTCGCCATCCGGATGCTGGTGCGGCGCGACTTTTTTCACTTCTTCCGCGAACTCTTCTTTCTTTTCCGCGGCCTCGGCGGCGGCCGGACCATGGTGCGGGCATTGCGCATCCACGCCGACCGCATCGATCACGCTGTCGACGCCGACGCCGCCGGTCAGCGCCTTGATGGTCGCGACCGGGTCTTCCTCGTCGTAATTGATGACTTCGGCGCCCTGGCGGCGCGCCATCTCCAGGCGGTCCGGCAGGTGGTCGATGGCGAGCACGCGGCTGGCGCCCATCAGCTTGGCCGACGCGATGGCGAACTGGCCGACGGCGCCGCAGCCGAACACCGCCACCGTGTGCCCGTGTTTGATGTTGGCCATGTCGGCGCCGAAATAACCGGTCGGGAACACGTCCGACAGCAGGATCGCCTGGTCGTCGGTGACGTTGTCGGGCAGTTTGACCAGGTTGACGTTGGCGAAGGGAATGCGCGCCTTTTCCGCCTGCAAACCGTTGAAGCCGCCGGCCGGCTGCGGTCCGCCGTAGAAAGCCGTGCCCGCGCTCGGCCCGCCCGGGTTGGCGTTGTCGCACTGGGCATAGTAGCCGGCTCGGCAGTAGGAACAATAGCCGCAGGCGATGGTCGACGGGATCACCACACGGTCGCCGACCGACAGGTTGCGCACGTTGTTGCCGATCTGCTCGACGATGCCGACCGCTTCATGGCCGAGGATGGTGCCCTGTTTCATGCCGCTGAAGGTGCCGCGCACGAAGTGCAGGTCGGTGCCGCAGATGGCGCTGGTGGTGATGCGGACGATGGCGTCCTGGTCTTGCTCGATCTTCGGCTCGGGGACGTCGTCCAGGCGGATATCGCCAATGTCGTGGAATACAACGGCTTTCATCGTGGTCCTTTCAATGCTCAATTGATAAGAGCTGGGTGCTCAAATGGAGGCCGCGCCGTGCTCGCGGCCGGCGTGGAGATGCAAGACTAGCATCGCGACTTCCGGTCCAGCCACACGTTACCGGCGGTTATCGCGCAGAGCCCGGGTGCCGTGTTCCACAAGCCGGACCAGACATTGATCCCGATCTAGCGCCGGGCCGCGGCAGGAACTCGGGACGGTTGCGGCGGCCTAACCGGACATGTCTCCACATGAGCCGCCATCGATGCCCTCCCCACCGACGCCAGTCGGCCCCAGCGCCGCCGACGGTCCACGTCCGCTGCTGGGCCTGCGCGAAGCCGTCACGCTGATCGTCGGCGTGGTCGTCGGCGCCGGCATCTTCAAGGCACCGGCGCTGGTGGCCGGCATGACCGGAAGTGCCCCCTGGATGTTCCTGGCCTGGGCGCTGGGCGGCGTGGTGTCGCTGGCCGGGGCATTGTGCTATGCCGAACTGTGCACCGCCTACGCCCATCCCGGCGGCGACTACCACTTCCTGCACCGCGCCTACGGCCGTGCCCTGGCCTTCCTGTTCGGCTGGGCGCGCTACGCGGTGATCACCACCGGCTCGATCGCGCTGCTGGCCTTTGTGTTCGGCGACTACCTGCAGCAGGTGCTGCCGCTGCCGGCCGCGTCGCCGGCGCTGGGTACCGCGAGCTGGGCGGCGCTGGCGGTGCTGGCGCTGGCTGTGCTCAATCTCACCGGCCTGCGCGGGGCCAGCCTGGCCCAGACCGGGCTGACGCTGCTCGAGGTGTGTGCGCTGCTGGCGGTGGCGATGGCGGCCGCGCTGCTGGCGGGTCCGGCGCTGCTGGATGCGGCGGCCGGTTCACCCACAGCGTCGGCGTCGGTACCAAGCTCTGCGGCCGCGGTTGCGGAGGCCGGGGGCGCCGCTGCCGGTGCCGCTTCCGGTGCAGCAGCAGCAGCGGGCACCGGCCCGCCGGCGTCCTTCGGCCTGGCGATGGTATTCGTGCTGCTCGCCTACGGCGGCTGGAACGAGGCCGCCTACATAAGCGCCGAAGTGCGCGACGGGCGCCGCAACATGGTACGCGCGCTGGTCCTGTCCGTCGTCCTGATCACCCTGCTCTACCTGCTGGTCGCCTGGGCCTGCTGGCATGCACTCGGCATGCGCGGCCTTGCAGCCTCCAGCGCGCCGGCCGCCGACGTCATGCGCCTTGCCTTCGGACCGGCCGGCGAACGCGTGCTGGCGCTGCTGGTCGCGGTGTCGGCGCTGACCTCGATCAACGCTACCATGATCGTCGGCGCCCGCACCGGGTATGCCCTGGGGCGCGACTGGCGCGCGCTCGGCTGGCTCGGCGACTGGGACAGCGCGCGCGGCACGCCGCGGCTGGCGCTGCTGCTGCAGTGCGCGGCGGCGCTGGCGCTGGTGGCTCTGGGCACCGCGCTCGGCAGCGGCTTCCGCGCCATGGTGGAATTCACCGCGCCGGTGTTCTGGCTGTTCTTCCTGCTGACCGGCATCGCCCTGTTCGTGCTGCGGCGGCGCGAACCGGAACGCCCGCGGCCCTACCGGGTGCCGCTGTACCCGCTGCTGCCGGCCGTGTTCTGCGCCGCCTGCGCCGGCATGCTGTGGTCGAGCCTGTCCTACGTGTCGGCGCAGTCGCTCGGCGGCCTGAATGCCGCCTGGATCGGCGTCGCCGTGCTCGGCGCCGGCCTGGTGGTGCTGGCGCTGTTGCTGGCACTGCAGGAGCGGCAGCCGGACCGGCGCAGCACCGCATCCACCCGCGCATCCACCCCCGCATCCACCGACAACCCAGCCGACACCCAAGCCAAGGAGAACCGACGATGACTTCCCCCACCCGCCGCAGCCTGCTGCTGGGCACTGCCGCCGGCGCCGGCCTGGCCCTGCTCCCGGGACGCGCCCCGTTCGCCCAGGCCGCGCCGCCCCTACCGCCTGCGCCGCCCAAACTGGATGTGCCCTACGTCCCGACCCCGCAGGATGTGGTCGACCGCATGCTGGCCGTGGCCAAGGTCGGCAAGAACGACGTCGTCTACGACCTCGGCTGCGGCGACGGCCGCATCGTGGTCACCGCCGCCAGGCAGTTCGGTGCGCGTGGGGTCGGCATCGACATCAATCCGGAACGCATCGCCGAAGCCAGGGCCAATGCCAAAAAGGCCGGCGTGTCGCAACGGGTCGACCTGCGCGTGGCCAACCTGTTCGAGACCGATCTGTCGCCGGCCTCGGTGGTGACCCTGTACCTGCTGCCGAACATCAACGTCAAGTTGCGGCCCCAGTTGTGGAAGCAATTGCGCGTGGGCAGCCGCGTGGTCTCGCATGCCTTCGACATGGGCGGCGAGTGGCCGCCCGAGCAGACCGTGGACGCGTCCGGACGCACTATCTATATGTGGACGATCTCGGCGGCGCAGAAATCGGCGGCTGCGCCGGCGGCACTGGGACGGGCCTGAGCCGGGGTACCAAACAGGCCGGACCGACCGTACTGGGGTACCCCGAGCTATCGGTGGTAACCGGAGAAGCTGCGCCGGCCGCGCCGGAACGGCTCGAATCGGGCCTGAACCACCCGATTTGACCCATTGCGGCTATCCCGAATTGATCCCCCGCCATTTTTTCGTTACATTGGAGGTTTTATCAATATGGGGTGCCCGGCGGTACCCGGCCGCTCCCCGCGAATGCGCGATTCTCCCTTATTCAAGCACCTGAGCTCCGGCTCCCTCGTAACGGCTTCCTGTTTTCTCGGCCTGCTGTATTTCGGCCGCGACGTGCTTGAACCGCTCGCCCTCGCCTCGATTCTCAGCCTGGTGATCGCGCCGCTGATCCGCAGCATGCGCCGGATCGGCATCGGCCAGCTGCCGGCGACGCTGCTGTCGGTGATCCTGGTCACGACCGCGGTGGTCGGCGTCGGCACCATCCTGGCCTTCCAGCTGGTGGCCGTCACCGGCGACCTGCCGAAGTACCGTGCCGCGATCCGCACCAAGATCGCCACCGTGCGCGAGCTGACCGAACGGCCGTTCGCCCGCATCGAAGCGGAACTGAGCGCGGTGTCGCCGCAGGTGCCGTCGACGCCAATCGGCAAGCGCGGCATCAATACGGTCACGGTCAGCCCGACCCAGCCGCTGCCGGTCGAGGTGCGCCCGCCGCGCCTGACCACGCGCGACCAGCTGACGCGCCTGTTTTCGCTGGCCTGGGGCCCGATCGGCGAAGCCGGCCTGGTGCTGGTGCTGCTGATATTTATCTCGATCGAGCACGAATCCTTGCGCGACCGCGTGATCCGGCTCGCCGGCCAGACCGAGGTCAGCCGCACCATCCGCACGCTCGGCGATGCCGCCCAGGGCGTGTCGCGCTTCTTCTTTTCGCAATTCGTGGTGAACCTGACCTTCGGCACCCTGATTGGCGTGGTGCTGGGCCTGGCCGGGGTGCCGCACGCGGCGCTGTGGGGCGCGCTCAGCGGCATGGTGCGCTTCGTGCCCTACCTCGGCGTGGCGGCGGCCGGCATCCTGATCGCGCTGTTCGTCGCCGCCATCGACCCCGGCTGGCAGCTGGCGGTGTCCTGCATCGTCCTGTTCGTGTCGCTGGAAGTCCTGGTCGCCAACGTCGTGGAACCGAAGGTGTATGGGCATAGCTCCGGCCTGTCGCCGCTGGCAGTGATCGTGTCGGCACTGTTCTGGGGCGCGATGTGGGGGCCGGTCGGCCTGCTGCTGTCGACGCCGCTGACGCTGTGCCTGGTCGTCGCCGGGCGCCACGTGCGCGGCCTGGAGCCGGTCACCATCCTGCTCGGCGACGCCCCCAGCATCAGCGGCGGCCAGCGTTTCTACCAGCGCGCCCTCAGCGGCGACGCCTATACGATCCTGCGCGACGCCCAGGCTTACCTGCGCCGCGCCAGCTTTGCGCGCTATTGCGACCAGGTGCTGCTGCCCGGCCTGTCGATGGCCGCCGCCGACCGCCGCAGCGGCCAGATCGATGCCGCCCAGGTGGCCACGATCCAGGGCACCACGGCCACCGTCGCCGCCGCGCTGACCCAGGGCGGACGCACCCTGACGCTCAACCGGCGCCGGCGCCGGCGCGACGTCTCGCTGCTGGATGCCAACCTCGGGGCTCACCTGCGCCAGATGCGCGAGGCACGCCAGGGCCGCTGGCAGGGTTCGCTCGACGTGCCGCTGCGCTCGGTGGTGCTGTGCGCCGGCCTGCCGGGCGAACGCGACGCCGTGCTGAGCGAGCTGCTGGTGCGCTCGCTCATGGAGGCCGACGTCGACGCCCGCAGCGCCACCATCGACGCCGAAGATTCGCGCCCGGACCCCGACAAATCGGAACTGGTGTCGACGATCTTCCTGCCGTATCCGCTGGAAGACCAGCAAGACCTGTGGATCGAGGCCGCCACCCGCCTGCGCGGCAACGTGCCGCATGCGCTGCTGGCGACGATCCGGCTGGCGATCGACACCTCGACCGTCAGCCAGCCGCTGGTCGAGCAGCACGTCGACATCGTGTTACGGTCGTTCGAGGAAGCGCTGGCTTTCGTGGCGCCGGAGCGCTCGGCCAAATGGCAGGGGACGGCGGCGGCAGTGCGCTAGGCTGGCGCCGCCGGAGAGGCTGTGACAATTGGTGAGAATATGCAGGACTGCAGCCACTAGAATGAGGATCGGTACACCTGTCGCCGCCGCTTCCCACCAAGGAGCTTCCATGTCCGATCAGACCCCGCTCACCATCAATATTGCAGTCACCACGCGGGCTGCAATGAATGCCAGCACACCACGTTTCGGCGTCTGGACCTATCATCATGTGCTGCCGGTACGGCTGTATTTCATGATTGCGTGGACCATGCTGCAAGTCTGCAAGCGCACCGACTGCTGGAAATCGACGCATTCGGCAGGCAAGGAAGCGTTGAAATCGATGTGCCAGAACAGGCACAATCAAAACACTGTCATGCGTTTCTTCGACGAGCGCGACGACGCGCCGGCGCCGGCCGCCATCGCCGATGTGGCCAAGCTGTGTGCAAGCCCGCCGTTCGGCGGATTCGGCGGCCCCAATCCCGCGCAGCGCAGCGACGACCCGCACGACGGGGTGGAGCCGTTCGCGCCCGCGAGCACCACCAAGGTCTGGTTCAACTGCCTCGCCGAAATGGGTTTCCTGCTGAAAGATGCCTTTGCCCTGCAGGGCATGCCGCAGCCGAACACCAACGTCGCCCAAACCCGGACGGTCGCCGAATGGTGTCATTACGTCGAAGGCTTCGCCAAGCTGATCTCGGTGGCCGCTACCGCACCGGAAGCCGCTTTCGAACCCTCGGACTGGTCGATTACCGGCGGCCACCCCTGGTCCATCGTACGCGACCGTCCGGTCGTTGCCGGCGACCCGAACATCAACATCGCCCTGCGCCGTCGCGGCGCACAGGCGACTTATCTGCCCCCGACCGCCACGGCGAACCAGCTGCACGCCGCCATGCGGCTGGTGCGGCTTGACGACCAGTTGAAGTTTCCGCCGCCGCCGATGCGCCCCTGAGCAGTGCCGGGCAGTGGCCCGGCCTATGCCAGATAATGGTCGGCCAGCAGGGCCGCGAACAGCAGGCCGAGATACACGATCGACCAGCCGAATGCCTTGCGCGCGACCAGATCGGTATAGCGCCGGTGCACCAGCCAGCCATAGCGCAGGAACACGGCATTCAGGACGGCGGCCGCGGCCAGGTAGGGCAGCCCGCTCATGCCGACCGCCCACGGCAGGGCACAGCCGGCCGCCAGCAGCAGGCTGTAGCGCCACACGCACATCCCGGTGTAGGCCATGCCGTGGGTGATCGGCAGCATCGGCAGACCCGAACGCGCATAATCGTCGCGCCGGTACATCGCCAGCGCCCAGAAATGCGGCGGCGTCCACAGGAAGATGATCAGGACCAGCAGCCAGGCCTGCAGCGGTACCGTACCGGTCATCGCCGCCCAGCCCAGCGCCGGCGGCATGGCGCCGGCGAAGCCGCCGATCACGATGTTCTGCGGCGTGTTCGGCTTCAGGAAGATCGTATAGATGAAGGCATAGCCGGTGAAGGTGGCCAGGGTCAGCCACATCGTCAGCGGATTCACACGCAGGTACAGCAGCGCGGCGCCGGCGCTGCCCAACAGTAGCGAAAACACCACAGCCTGGGAGCGCGTCAGGTCGCCGCGGGCGGTGGCGCGGCGCGCGGTGCGGGCCATGCGCGCGTCGACTTCGGCTTCGATCAGGCAGTTCACCGCGAAGGCGGCACCGGCCAGCAGCCAGATGCCGGCAGCGCTCCAGGCCAGCCGCGCCCAGTCCGGGGCGCCCGGCACCGCCAGCAGGCTGCCGATGACCGCGCAGAACACGGTCATCTGGGTGACGCGCGGCTTGGTCAGCGCCCAGTATTGGGCGATGCGCGCGGCACGGGTATGCACGGTGGCGGCGGCAAAGGATGCGTCGAGTTGAGTCATGCTGGGATTCGAAATGGAAGCGCTTGCCTGCCGGGTGCCAATGCCGGCCGCATACAGTCGGGGACGACAATGCTACCGGAAATCCCTCCGCAGGCAGATGGGCAAAATGTCCCAGTTGCGATACAGGCAAGGCAGGGCTGTTCCGCACCAGGCTGGCGCGTCGGATCTGCTTCCGGCCGCCCTCCGTAGCAGTTCTACAACGTTTCTCTGGCACCATCGTGTTTTCCCTTGCTTGTGCGACTAGCGTTGCATATCGTCGAGCTTGCTGCGTATTAACAAAGGGTAGGCATGAAGACGAAGATGACAGGAATTGCCCACGCCGTGCGCGGCGTCGTGCTGGCGGGGACGTGGATGGCGGCCGGCGGCATGGCCGGCCAGGCGATGGCACAGGATACCCAAGCGGCGGCGGACGCTCCTGCGGTCCAGCCGGCGCCGATGCCGACCGTGGAAGTGACCGGCTCGGCGATCCGGCGCGTGCAGGCCGAAACCGCGCTGCCGGTGCAGACCGTCACCCGCGCCGAAATCGAAAAGGCCGGCGTGACCACCGCCGCCGAGCTGCTGACGCGGGTGTCGGCCAACGTGGGCGGCCTGACCGATGGCGCCAGCATCAACGTCGGCGGCGACCAGCGCGGCTTCAACAGCGCCAATTTGCGCGGCATCGGCACCTCGTCGACGCTGGTGCTGCTGAACGGCCGGCGCATGGCCAACTTCGCCTCGCCCGGCGACGACAGCGGCGTCGATCTGAACAACATCCCGGCGGCGGCGCTGGAGCGCGTCGAAGTACTGCTCGACGGCGCCTCGGCGCTGTATGGTACCGATGCCATCGGCGGCGTCATCAACTTCATCACGCGCAAGGATTTCCAGGGCCTGGACCTGAACGTCTACGGCCTCAAGACGCGCGAAGGCGGCGCCGGCAAGCGCACCGCCAGCATCGGCGCCGGCAAGGGCGACCTGGAACGCGACGGCTGGAACGTCTTCGCGGTGGCCGACTTCCAGCGCACCAATGCCCTGAGCACGGCGCAGCGCAGCTTCATCGGCGGCCTGCAGGTCGAACAGCGCCTCGGCCACCTGCTGTCCGGCTACACCAGTCCGGCCAACATCCGCCTGAGCACGGCGCAGCGCGACTACCTGCAGGAGAACGGCTTCACCATCAACGGCAAGCCGATCACCAACCGCCTGATCAATCTGTCGGTGCCCGGCTGCGCGGCGCCGGACAATGTCTACCTGCCAGCCGGCACCGGCGGCGTCGATGCCTGTACCTACAACTACATGAACGACACCGAGCTGTATCCGAAATCGGAAAAGGCCAGCCTGCTCAGCCGTGGCGTGATCAAGTTCGGCGCCGGCCATCAGGCCTATGCCGAAGTGGCGCTGAGCCGCGCCAAGACCGATTACACGGGTTCGTCGGCGCGCGTGACCGGCTATATCGATTACCGCAGGGTGCCGCAGCTGGCCAACACCGGGCTCGATCAGGTCACCGAAGACGACATCCCCGGCGAACTCGAACTGCGCATGCGCCTGAACGAAGCCGGACGCCGCACCAGCACCCTCACCAGCGAAGGCGTGCGCGTGGTGGTCGGCCTGAGCGGCAACCTGGGCGGCTGGGACTACGACACCGCCATCAACCACAGCATCAACACCGTCAAGGACGCCGACACCCACGGCTACGTCCTGTACAACGAACTGTTGGAAGGCATCGCCGACGGCCGCATCAACCCGTTCGGGCCGTCCAGCCCCGAAGGCCGCGCCCTGCTCGACAGCATCCAGGTGCACGACGACGTGCGCCACGCGCGCGGCACCATGGATTCCTGGGACTTCAAGTTGTCGCGCGCGCTGACGAAGATGGATGGCGGCGATCTGGCGGTGGCGGTCGGCGGCGAACTCCGGCGCGAGAAGAACGACTTCACACCCTCCGCCCTGCTCCTGAGCGACAACATCAACAACGATGCCGCACCGGAAGGCGGTCGCGCCACCCACGACAGCCGCAACATCCAGGCGGTGTACGGCGAAGTGCTGCTGCCCTTCGCCAAACAATGGGAAGCGCAGCTGTCCGGACGCTACGACCATTACCAGCAGGTCGGCGGCGCCGCCAGCCCGAAGATCGGCTTGTCGTATCGGCCCAGCGCGTCCCTGCTGCTGCGCGGCTCGGCCGGCCGCGGCTTCCGCGCACCGTCGATGACGGAACTGCACCGCCCGACTGTCTACAGCAGCACCGCCACTTTGCCCGACCCGGTGTATTGCGCCACCGTCGACAACAATTACGCCGACTGTGCCGACAACTGGGACACGCGCCGCTACAGCAACCCGGACCTGAAGCCGGAACGCAGCCGCCAGTTCTCTCTGGGCACGGTGTTTGCCGCGGGCCGCCACGTGAATGCCTCGGTCGATTACTGGAACATCAAGCGCACCGATTTGATCAGTGAAATCGGCGACGACATCATCCTCGGCAACCTGGCCAAGTACGGCGACCTGGTGCACCGCGACGAAGACGGCTACATCGATTACATCGACCTGCGCAAGGAAAACCGCGGCGCCCAGATCGCCAAGGGCCTGGACCTGGCGGTCACGGTGCGCGGCATCGACACCGCAATCGGCCGCTTTGGCGGGCGCGTCAACGGCACCTACGTCTTGGACTCGAAAATCCAGAACAGCCCGGGCGACGCCTACATCAGCAACCTGGGCCGCTTCGTCACCGACGGCGTGGTACAGCGCTGGCGCCACACCATCACCCTCGACTGGGAACGCGGCCCGCTGTCGGCCAGCCTGTCGAACACGTATTCGAGCGGCTACGAGGACCAGAACACCGCGATCAACATCGACGATGGCAGCGTGGTGGCACAGAACCGCGTGAAGCCGTATTCGCTGTGGGACCTGTCGGGTGCGTACCAGTTCAACCCGCAACTGAAGCTGCGCCTGGGCGTGCAGAACATGTTCGACCGCAGCCCGCCGTACTCGAACCAGGCCTACTACTTCCTGTCCGGTTACGATCCGACGTACACCGATCCACGCGGCCGGCGCTTTTACGCCAGCCTGAACTACGCGTTGCGCTGAGGAGGCGTTTGCCGGTCAATGACCGGCAAACGTGACCGGCCGCTTGACCAGGCTCAGGCCAACATCAGGTCATCTGCTCGACCAGCATGCGCACGCCGCGCGCGATCCATTGCGCGCCGACGACGCCGAAAAAGAGCAGTAGTGCGATTTGAATGACGCGCAGCACCAGTTCATGACCGCGCCACACGCGGCCGAAGCGCAGGGGTTGGTGGAAACGCGTGGCGAGATGAGACGAAGCGTGGCGGATGTTCATGATGTGTCTCCAGCTGTTTTGTCTTTGTGTAGACACAGCATACGCCTGCTTCGGCCCGGCTGCAAACGCTTCACAAACGCTTACATTCATCCGTATCAATGGCCAAGGCTGGCCGGATGGCCACCGACCAGACCACCCTCTTCCGAACCCGCCTGCGGCCGCGCCGGATGGGCCCAGTGCTTGACCAGCAGCGCCACCGTGGCGAACAGGCCGGCCACCGCCACCACCGCGAAGATGCCCTGGAAGCCGACCTGGTGGCGCGACAGCTCGGCCACCAGGAAGGACCCGGCGACGCCGCCGAAGCGCCCCACGCCCATCATCCAGGCCACGCCGGTGGCGCGGCCCTGGGTCGGGTAGAAACTGGCGGCCAGCGCCGGCAGCGAAGACTGCGCCGTGTTCATCAGCGTGCCGGCCACGAATACCACCGTCATCAACAGCGCCACGCTGCCGGTGGCGTGGCCGATCGAATACACGCTGACCGCACTGAGGCTGAAGCACAGGGCGATCACGCGGTTCGGATTGAAGCGGTCCATCAGCACGCCGAGGAACACGGCGCCGACGCCGCCGAGCGGGAACAGCGAAGCCGCCAGGGTCGCGGTGCGCGCATCCAGGCCGGCTTCCTTGAACAGGATCGGCATCCAGTTGATCAGGGAATAGAAGATCACCAGGCCCATGAAATAGGCCAGCCAGATCATCACCGTGCCGACGATGAAGGGACGCGACAGGATCACGCGCAGGCCGGTGCTTTTGACGTCTCCGGCGGTTGCTGCGGCCTTCTCGGCCATGGTGAAGGCCTGTGCGTCGCGCGCGCTTGGCGAGATGCGCTGCAGCGCGGCGCGGATGCGCGCGGCCGGCAGCTTGTTGGCCACCAGGTAGCGCACCGATTCCGGCAGGCGCACCAGCATCACGACCGCCAGCACCACCGGCACCATGCCGCCCAGCAGCAGCACGCTGCGCCAGCCCCATTGCGGGATCATCCAGGCCGCCAGGAAGCCGCCCAGCGCCGCGCCCAGCGGGAAGCCGCAGAACATTGCATTGGTCAGCGTGGCGCGGCGCTGGTCCGGGCAGTATTCGCTCATCAGGGTCACGGCATTCGGCATCGCCGCGCCGAGCCCGAGGCCGGTGATGAAGCGCAGGATGGTCAGCTCGGCCAGGCTGCTGGAAAACGCCGACCAGGTGCAGGCGGCGCCGAACAGGGCCACGGCCGCCACCAGCACGGTCTTGCGGCCGAAGCGGTCGGCGCAGGGACCGGCGGTGAGGCCGCCGGCGGCCAGGCCGAACAGCGCGGCGCTCAGTACCGGCGCCAGCGCCGCCTTGCTCAGGCCCCACTCCTTCAGCAGCGAGGGCGCGATGAAGCCGATCGCGGCGGTGTCGAAACCGTCCAGCAGCACGATCAGGAAGCACAGTGCGAAGATACTCCACTGGAAAGGCGAAAAGCGGTGCTGGTTGAGGAAATCCTGGACGTCGATGGCGGGCGTGCCCGGTCCGCGTCCTTGCGCTGGGGTCTGGTGCATGTGTGTCTCCGGATTGTTATTAATGAATCATACTATTTATATGAAAGCGCCTCAGAATGCGCCGACGTAGTTCTCGGCCAGTGCCGTGCTCAGGGCACGCGAGGCCACGATGTTGTCCAGCTCGGCCAGTTGCACCTGGCGCTCGAACGGCGAGGCATCCTCAAAGGTGTGCAGCAGGCGCGTCATCCACCACGAGAAGAACTCGGCGCGCCACACGCGCTGGAGCGCGTCGCTTGAATAGCGGTCCAGGCCCTCTTCGCTGCCGCGGCGATAGTAAGCGTCGAGCGCCTGCGCCAGCAGCTTGACGTCCGAGATCGCCAGGTTCATGCCCTTGGCGCCGGTGGGCGGCACGATGTGGGCGGCGTCGCCGGCCAGGAACAGGCGGCCGGCGCGCATCGGCGCGCAGACGAAGCTGCGCATGCCGATGATCCCCTTCTGGAAGATGCGGCCTTCCTTCAGCCGCCAGCCGTCGTCGTTTTCCAGGCGCGCGTGCAGCTCGGACCAGATGCGGTCGTCGGACCAGTTGTCGACGTGGTCGCGCGGGTCGCACTGCAGGTACAGGCGCTGCACGGTGGCCGAGCGCGTGCTGACCAGCGCGAAGCCGCGTTCGTGGCGGGCGTAGATCAGTTCTTCGGAGGACGGCGGCGATTCGACCAGGATGCCGAACCAGCCGAAGGGGTACACGCGCTGGTATTGTTCGAATTGCGCCGAGCCCAGCGTCGACGCGACCAGCGGCCGCGACACGCCATGAAAGCCGTCGGCGCCGATCACGAAGTCGGCCTCGATGCGGCCGGCACGGCCATCCTGCACGAAACTGACGCTCGGCTGCGCGCCGTCGATGCCGTCGATCCTGACCTCGCTGGTCTCGAACAGCAGCGCGCCGCCGGCTTTCACGCGCGCCGCGACCAGGTCGATGATGACCTCGTGCTGCGGATAGACGGTGATGGCCTTGCCGGTCAGGCCGGTCAGGTCGATGCGGTGGCGGCGTCCGCCGAAAGCCAGCTCGATCCCATGGTGCAGCGCGCCTTCGCGCCGCATGCGTGCGCCGACGCCGGCTTCGTTGAGGATGTCCATGCTGCCCTGTTCGAGCACGCCGGCGCGGATGGTGGCTTCGATGTCGGCGCGGCTGCGCGATTCGAGCACGACCGACTCGATGCCGTTCAGGTGCAACAGGTGGGAAAGCAAAAGGCCGGCCGGACCGGCGCCGATGATGGCGACCTGGGTGCGCATGATGATGTCTCCGTTTATGTTTTTGATTCTGCTTGATGTCATCCTAGTCCGCGCGGCGGCCGATATGAATGGATGAAACCCGAAAAAACTTGTACTATTTTTTCATCCCAGCATGCATACACGGTCTTGCCCCATGCGTTCCGTCCTTACAGCGCCGCCCGCCGGCATCCCCCAATTCGCCCTCTACGGCGAGCTCACGTGGGGCGCCGGCGCCGAAGGTGTCCATATCGAGCTGATCGAAACACGCAGCCGCGTCTACGACTGGCATATCGGCACTCACACCCATGCCGGCCTGTTCCAGGTACTTTTTTTATTCGGCGGCCAAGTCCGCGCCACGCTGGGCGACGCCGCCGCCGAATTCGACGGGCCGATCGCGCTCACCATCCACCCGTCGCTTGCCCATGGTTTCGCGTTCTCGGAAGAAGCCTATGGCTACGTGCTGACGATCGACCAGAACATGCTGTTCGCCGCCGCCGGCCAGGACGGCAACCTGCTCACATCATTGTTCGTGGAGCCGCTCGCCATCGGCCTGGGACCGGTACCGGAGGCGCGCGAGCGCATCGAGACCCTGCTGCGCAACCTGATCCTGGAAGCCACCTGGCCGCGCCAGGGCCACACGCTGATGCTGGACTGGCTGGCGCGCTGCGTCCTGCTGATGCTGGCGCGGGTACAGGCCGAGCGCCACATCGCCGAAAAATCGGGACGCAACGATTTCGAGCTGTTCAGCCGCTTCCGCACCGAGGTCGAAGATCATTACAAGGAACAGTGGCGCGTGCCGCAGTACGCCGAACGGCTGCGCATTGCGCCGGTGCGCCTGAACCGGCTGTGCCTGAAGATCGCCGGCAAGTCGGCCTTCGAGATCACGCAGGAGCGGCTGATGCTGGAGGCTTGCCGCAAGCTGACTTATGTGTCGGCCAGCGTGGCCGGCATTGCTTATGAGTTGGGGTTTCAGGACCCGGCTTACTTCAGCCGGCTGTTCAAGAAGCTGGTCGGTGCGACGCCGAAAGAGTTCCGGCAGCGGACGCAGGCTTTCGAGAAACTGAACGTACAGTAAAGAAGCGCCGATATAGAACGCCTGCCAAAACCTCGTACACTGAGGCGGCGTCCGCTATCGGCCTATTGTGTTGAAGAACTCGGTCAAGTTGACGACTGGATAAAAATCCTGTCAGGCTCGACTTGCCACTATGACGCTTCTGGACCCGCTTCAGGATCTAGACGGCGCTCTTCACGAAGCTGAGCGGTTCGTGGACTTTGAAAGGAATGGCTTGGAACAGCTACGCAAGGCGTCCATCGTTTGGCCTGGCCGACGTAAGCCGCTCGATGAAGCACGCTGGGCTCTAACGCTCGCTTAGACCTCGATCTAAGGCGATCCACGGCGGAGAATCCTTATGCGCTGACTGGTTGCGTTGCCCCGGATTCCCTCGGGCACGTCATTTCGGCATCTTGAGTCTCTCAGCGCCTCTTCCCAGTGAGTCGCCTTCAGGTGCATGTGTTCGCGCTGGACCGGCAGCTTTGCGACAACGAGATCAGGACGACGTATGTCTTCAGGTCGAACTGGATGGTTCGTTCATTGCCGATGCAGTAGGTAAAGACCCGCCGTGCTCAAGGCAATGACCGACTACTGCGTCGCAGATTTCCACAATGAGGTTCTAAAGGCGTAATCGGTAGTACCTGGCTACCACCTCGACGTAATCGCTAGGCACCGACTCGCCAGCCCTCACTCAGGACCAGCGTTCTGTCGCCTTGTCCGTTCCGCTTCGAAGAATGCTGACGATCTTGTCAACCTGACACTGATGCAGCCCGGTGACGGGAATCCGTACGGCGCGGTAGTGCTCCGCCTCGGGCCCGCGCTGATAAATGTAGGGCGCGCGCCAAAGCGTAATTTTCTCGATGGTGTACCCGTGCACCTCCAGCCACCAGTGTTCGTAAGTGATGTTGTCCGCAGTGGGTGCGTGCATGCAAACAAAGTAGTCGCCTGGTGCGTCTGCCACTTTCAAGCCTGCCCGGTCGATCGCCCGCTTGACGATTTTCTCGAACAGGTAGTCGACCGTGTATTTGCCTCCACGTCGGAACTTGGCATTCTGGCGCTGAGCCCAGGTGAGCTCGGCAACGGTGAGGCGACCTGGTAGACGCGATTGAGCAATTGCTGCTGTCAACAGTTGACCGCGTAACCCAGGAGCACCTAAGCTTTGGGCGAGGTTGTCGACGTTTGCGATGGCAAACAGATCAACCGGGTCCCTTGGGGTCCCGCCACCGTAAAGCGCCCAGCTCCAACATGGCTCTGAGGTAGCGGTGCCTTCTAAGGTACGGGTCGAAGCGCCTATAGTTTGAAGTTCAGTCACTTCTGCTGCAGAAAGTCTCGCCATCGCGTTTCCCCACAAAGAAGGTTGCTTGATCAGCTCAGCAAAGCTTATCCAGAGAAAATTTACTTGTAAAGGGACTTTCCACATGAGTTGGGATCGGGAAACAGGCCATCTGTCTTGGAAGCATTAGAGTAAGGCAGCAAAAATTCCGCCACCGAAATCGTTCTTGGCTTCGTTAGCCGGACCGATACCGTGAGAGGAACGGAGACGCTGCTGCTGTAATAATATGCATGCCCCTACAGCATCGCCCCCAGTTCGACCTGTGTCTTGATCAGCGCCGGCAGGCAGTGTTCCACCATCTGCTCGGCCGGCAGCCGCCCCGCATGCACGCTCACATTCATCGCCGCCACCACCTCGCCGCGAAAGTTGCGCAGCGGGACCGCAATCGTGCGCAGGCCGAGTTCCAGCTCCTGGTCGACCAGCGCATAGCCCTGCCCCCGCGCGCGCGCGATCTCGAGCGCCAGCCTTTCCTTGTCGACGATGGTGTGCTGGGTGATCTGCTCGGGCGCCGCCTGGGCCAGGAAGCGCTCGATGTCGGCCTGCGGCAGGAAGGCCAGCAGCATGCGCCCGTTGGCGGTGCAATAGGCCGGCACCCGGGTGCCCGGCTGCAGCGTGGCCGACACCAGGCGCCCGGCGCTGACCGCTGCCACGCATACCAGCTGGTCGTGGTCGAGCACCCCGACCGAGGCCGCCTCGCCCAGCGAATAGGCCAGCCGGTACAGCGGCGGCTGGGCGATGCGCGGCAGGCGCGCCGAATGGAGGTAGGACTGGCCGAGGCGCAGCACCGCCGGCGTCAGCGAAAACAGCTTGTTTTCGTGGCGCATGTAGCCGAGGTGGGTCAGCGTAATCAGGTAGCGCCGCGCCGCCGCGCGCGTGAGGCCGGTGGCCAGCGCCACTTCGGCGATGCTCAGGCGCGAGCGCTCCTGGTCGAAGGCTTCGATGACCTTCAAGCCTTTTTCGAGGCCGCCGACCAGGTCGCGTGCCAGTGGTAGTGTGTCTGAAAGCGCGTCTTCGTCGCTCATGCGCAGATTGTGTGTCAATTTGTGCGAGTATCGCACAAAGTGCGCGCAGAGTGAACGTTGCCCGACATGGGCGGCTTGTCGGGGGCACAAGCATTTCCTACCATCGTCTGGCACCTGAAAAACACCTCACGAAGGAGACATGCTGTGAAATTCGATCCCGTCGAACCGGGCGTCTGGCCCGAACTGATCTATCCTGCCTATAAATCCACGGTCAAGCGCGGTCCACTGCAGCCGAATCTGCGCATCGAGGCGCCGGTCCCGGCCAGCCGCAACATCCAGGCCGGCCCGCACATCCTGCTGCCCAACGATACCGACCTGACCCTGCACGGCAAAGGCGGCGAGCCGCTCGGCGAAAAAATCGTCGTCACCGGGCGCGTCACCGACGAAGACGGCAAGCCGGTGCGCAATTCGCTGGTCGAAGTCTGGCAGGCCAACTCCGCCGGCCGCTACTGGCACAGCCGCGACCAGCATGCCGCGCCGCTGGATCCGAATTTCTACGGCCTCGGCAAGATGCTGACCGACGACGAGGGCCGCTACCGCTTCATCTCGATCAAGCCCGGTCCCTACCCCTGGGGCAACCACGACAAGGCATGGCGTCCGGCCCACATTCACTTTTCTCTGTTCGGCAACGTGTATGCGCAGCGCCTGGTCACCCAGATGTACTTCCCGAACGACCCGCTGTTCGACTACGACCCGATCTTCCAGAGCGTACCGGACCAAGCGGCACGGCAGCGCCTCATTTCCAAGTTCAGCCTCGAACACACCGTCGGCGCGGAAATGCTGGGCTACGAATTCGACATCGTCCTGCGCGGACGCGACGCCACCCCGATGGGCCTGTAAGGAGAAGAACATGAGCAAAATTACCACTTCGCAGACCATCGGCCCGTTCTCGCACGAAGCCTGGCAATGGGCCGCCGACGCCGGCATGCCCGCCCACCTGAAAACCGCCGAGCACACCATCCAGGTCAGCGGCTGCATCTACGACGGCGATGGCAACCCGATCAACGACGCCCAGGTCGAAGCCTGGACCCCGGAAGGCGCCGGCCTCGAAACCGAACAGCTGATCCCGGGTTTCCGCCGCATGCCGAGCGGTGCCGACGGCGAATTCAGCATGCGCATTCCGGCACCGCAGCCGGGCAGCGGCGAGCCGCTGGCTTACATCACCGTGTTCGCGCGCGGCCTGGTCAAGCACCAGTTCACCGCGGTGTTCGCGGAAGACGATGCCGGTCTGGCCCAATCGACCATCCTGAACCAGGTACCGCAAGCGCGCCGCGCGCTGCTGGTGGCGCGCCGCAGCGGCGACGGCGCGTACCGCTGGGACATCCGCATGCAGGGCGAGCACGAGACGCCCTTCTTCGATTATGTATGATGGCCGCTTGGTGAAAACACAGGAGCGGCCGTGAGCGTATCGATCTTCGACAGTTTCCTGACCACGCCCGACATGATCGCGATCTTCGACGACGAAGCCGTGGTGCAGGGCATGCTGACCTTCGAAGCGGCGCTGGCGCGGGCCCAGGCGGCGGAGGGTTTGATTCCCTCGTCCGCGGCCAGCGCCATCGGCGCGGTCTGCAAGGCGCAGCTGTACGACATCCCGGCGCTGGTCCGTGCAGGCCGCAAGGCCGGTGCCCTGGCCATCCCGCTGGTAAAAGAGCTGCAAAAGACGGTGGCGCTGTACGACGAGGATGCGGCGCGCCACGTCCATTGGGGCAGCACCAGCCAGGACGTCATCGACACCGCGATGGTGCTGGTCACGCGCGATGCCCTGCGCCTGCTCGACGATGGCCTGGATGAACTGACCGGCCACCTGCTGCGCCTGGCGCAGGACAATTTTTCGACGCCGGTGCTGGCGCGCACGCTGATGCAGCCGGCCCAGGTGACGAGCCTCGGCTTCAAGGCAGCCGGCTGGCTGGCGCCGCTGGTCCGCGCCCGCACCCAGATCCGCGCCGCGGCCACGCGTGCCCTGCAACTGCAGCTGGGCGGCGCCGTCGGCACGCTGGCGGTGATGGGAGAACACGGCGCCGCGGTTGCTGCCCGCGTAGCCGGCGAATTGCGCCTGCGCGTGGCCGACGCCGCCTGGCACACCCAGCGCGACGAATGGGTGCGCCTGGGCCTGGAAGTGGCGGTGCTGGGCGGCAGCCTGGGCAAGCTGGCCACCGACCTCGGGCTGATGGCCCAGGGCGAGGTCGGCGAGCTGGCCGAACCGTCCGGCAACGGCCGCGGCGGTTCCTCGGCGATGCCGCACAAGCGCAATCCGGTGTCGACCATGATCGCGCTGGCCGCCTCGCGGCGCACGCCCCAGCATGCGGCGGCGCTGCTGGCCTGCATGGACCAGCAGCACGAGCGTGGCCTGGGAAACTGGCAGGCCGAACTGGCCGAATGGCCGCAATTGTTCCTGTCGGCCCACGGCGCGCTGCATGCACTGAACGAAGCCTTTGCCGGCTTGACGGTCGACCGCGAGCGCATGCTGCGCAACATCGGTTCGCTGCACGGCCTGGTGTTTGCCGAAGCGGTGTCGAGCTACCTGGCCGGCACCATCGGCCGCCCCAAGGCGCACGCGCTGCTGGAAGACCTGAGCAAGCGCGCCGCCGGCGACGAGCGCGGCCTCGAAGGGCTGGTGCGCGACGCCGTCGCCGCCGACCCGGAGCTGCGCGCCCATGTCGACCTGGAGCGCATCGCTGCCGTCTTCGACCCGGTGCTGGCCGCGGAACCGGCGCGGCGCCTGGCCGAGTCCCAGCTGCATGCGCTGCGCCTGAGCATCGGCCAGCTGGACGCCACCCACCCTTTTCATGAGTGATGTATTGATATGAGTTTCGATCCGCTTGACCACGATTTCGAACGCGGCCTGCAGAACCGCCGCGACGTCCTCGGCGACGCCTGGGTCGACCGTTCGCTGAACAATGCCAACAGCTTCAACGCCGACTTCCAGAACCTGATCACGCGCTTTGCCTGGCATGAGATCTGGGGCCGTCCGGGCCTGGACCACAAGACCCGGCGCGCGATCGTGCTGTCGATCACGGTGGCGCTGGGGCGCTGGGAAGAGTTCGACCTGCACGTGCGCGCCGCGCTGCTGGGTGACGAGAATAGTCGCCTCACGCCGGACGAGATCAAGGAAATCCTGATGCAGTCGGCGATCTACGCCGGCGTGCCGGCCGCGAATACCGGCTTCACCCACGCGCTGAAGATCCTGCTGGAAGTCGCCAGCCAGATCGGTTACGACCTGCCGCCTGCGGCACCGGGCACCGTGGCGCATGCCGGCAGCGGCCGCGAAGGCAGCACGGCCAGCTCACCGTCGCTGCACTACAGCGTGCGCGAACCGCGCAGCTGCAAGTCCCCGCGCCACACGGTCGTGCTGAGCCACGCGCTGGGCTGCGACCTGACCATGTGGGACGGCCTGGCCAACGCGCTGTCGCCCGACAACCGCGTGATCGCCTACGACCACCGCGGCCACGGCGCTTCCGATGCGCCGCCCGGCCCATACACGATGGCGGAACTGGCCGACGATGCCGCGCGCCTGCTGCGCGAACTGGATGCCGGTCCGGTGGTCTGGATCGGCCTGTCGATGGGCGGCATGGTCGGCCAGGAACTGGCGCTGCGCCACCCGTCGCTGGTGCGCGCGCTGGTGCTGGCGAATACCACCAGCGGCTATCCGGAAGCGGCGCGCGCGGTGTGGGAACAGCGCATCGCCACCGTGAATGAGGAAGGGATCGAGGCGATCGCGGATGCCGTCATGGCGCGCTATTTCCACGACGGCTTCCGGGCCGAGAAGGCCGGTACCGTGGCGCGTTTCCGCCGGCGGGTGGTGAGTACCAACGCGGTTGGCTACGTCGGCTGCTGCAGCGCGGTCGGGCATGTGGATACGACGGCGCGGCTGGGGCAGATCGCGGTGCCGACCCTGGTCATTGCCGGGAAGCTGGACCAGGGTACGCCGGTGAGCATGGCGCAGACGCTGGCGGATGGGATGCCGAATGCGTCGCTGACCGTGTTGAAAGAGGCTTCGCATTTGAGTGCGGTGGAGCAGCCGGAGGCGTTCAGGACGGCGGTGATGGCGTTTATCGATACCGTCTGAACACCGCGCTGCGCGCTTATACCCGCTCGATGACCATGGCGATCCCCTGCCCGACGCCGATGCACATGGTGCATAGTGCGTAACGTCCACCGGCGCGGTGCAACTGGTACATCGCGGTGGTCACCAGGCGCGCGCCGCTCATGCCGAGCGGGTGGCCGAGGGCGATGCCGCCGCCGTACGGGTTCACGCGCGGGTCGTCGTCGGCCACGCCGAGTTCGCGCAGCACGGCCAGCGCCTGCGAGGCAAACGCTTCATTCAACTCGATGATGTCCATCTGGTCGATGCTCATGCCCAGCTGGGCCAGCAGCTTCCTGGTGGCCGGCGCCGGGCCGATGCCCATCACGCGCGGCGGCACGCCGGCGGTGGCCATGCCGACGATGCGGGCGCGTTTGGTCAGGCCGTATTGCGCGGCCGCTTCCTCGTTCGCGATCAGCAGCGCGCAGGCGCCGTCGTTCACGCCGGAGGCGTTGCCGGCGGTGACGCTGCCGCCCGGATGCACCACGCCTTTCAGCTTGGCCAGCGCTTCGATGCTGGTCTCGCGCGGGTGCTCGTCGCGCTCGAACAGGAGGTGGTCGCCTTTCTTCTGAGGGATCTCGACCGCCACGATCTCGTCCGCGTACAGGCCTTCGCGCTGGGCGCGCGCGGTCTTGACCTGGCTGGCCAGCGCAAAGCGGTCCTGGTCTTCGCGCGACACCTTGTAGTCGACGGCGACGTTCTCGGCGGTCTCCGGCATCGAATCGGTACCGTACAAATGCTTCATGACCTTGTTCGGGAAGCGCCAGCCGATGGTGGTGTCATAGATCTGGGCATTGCGCGAAAATGCGGTCTCGGCCTTGCCCATCACGAAGGGCGCACGCGTCATCGACTCGACGCCGCCGGCGATCATCAGGCGGGTCTCGCCGGCCTTGATCGCACGCGCGGCGATGCCGATGGCGTCCATGCCGGAGCCGCACAGGCGGTTGACGGTGGTGCCGGGCACGTCGGGCGGCAGACCGGCCAGCAGCGAGGACATGTGGGCCACGTTGCGGTTGTCTTCGCCGGCCTGGTTGGCACAGCCGAAGATCACGTCGTCGACCTGGGTCCAGTCCATGCCCGGATTGCGCTTCATGAGTTCGCGCAGCGGGATGGCGCCGAGGTCGTCGGCGCGCACATCCTTCAGGGCGCCGCCGTAGCGGCCGATCGGGGTGCGGATGGCATCGCAGATAAAAGCGTCGATCATGTTCAAGCTCCTTGTTCAGGCTGTTCAGATGCGAGCAGCGGCGCGTCGGTGACGGCCTGCAGCTCTTCGAAAGTCAGTCCCGGCGCCATCTCACGCACGGCCAGGCCCTGCGGCGTGACGTCGAGCACGGCCAGGTCGGTATAGATGCGGTTGACGCAGGCGACGCCGGTCAGCGGGTAGCTGCACTGGCGCACCACCTTGCTCTCCCCGGTCTTGGTCTGGTGGTCCATCATCACGAAGACCTGCTTGGCGCCGATCGCCAGGTCCATGGCGCCGCCGACCGCCGGAATCGCGTCCGGCGCGCCGGTGTGCCAGTTGGCCAGGTCGCCCTTTTCCGAGACCTGGAAAGCGCCCAGCACGCAGATGTCGAGGTGGCCGCCGCGCATCATCGCGAACGAGTCGGCGTGGTGGAAATAGGCGCCGCCCGTGAGTAGCGTCACCGGCTGCTTGCCGGCGTTGATCAGGTCTTCGTCTTCCTCGCCGGGGGCCGGGGCCGGGCCCATGCCGAGCACGCCGTTTTCGCTGTGCAGGAAGACTTCGCGGTCGGCCGGCAGGTAGTTGGCGACCTTGGTCGGCGCGCCGATGCCGAGATTCACGTAGGCGCCTTCGTGGATGTCCTGGGCCACGCGGGCGGCGATCTGGTCGCGGGTGTATTTCGTGATGCTCATGCGGCCTCCTTGACGACGCGCTGGACGAAGATGCCCGGGGTGACGATGTTTTCCGGATCGAGCTCGCCGAGCGCCACGATCTCGCTCACCTGGGCGATGGTGGTCTTGGCGGCCATGGCCATGATCGGACCGAAGTTGCGCGCGGTCTTGCGGTACACCAGGTTGCCCCAGCGGTCGCCGCGCAGCGCCTTGATGAGTGCAAAGTCGGCGTGGATCGGCGACTCCAGCACGTAGTGCTTGCCGTCGATCAGGCGCGTTTCCTTGCCTTCGGCCAGCAGGGTGCCGTAGCCGGTTGGGGTAAAGAAGCCGCCGATGCCGGCGCCGGCGGCGCGGATGCGTTCGGCCAGGTTGCCCTGCGGGGTGAGTTCGAGCTCGATCTCGCCGGCGCGGTAGAGCGCGTCGAAGTGCCAGGAATCCGACTGGCGCGGGAAGGAGCAGACGATCTTGCGCACGCGCCTGGCCGCCAGCAGGGCAGCCAGGCCGGTGTCGCCGTTGCCGGCGTTGTTGTTGACGATGGTGAGTTCGCGCGCGCCGTGCGCGATCAGCGCATCGATCAGCGCCGCCGGCATGCCGGCATTGCCGAAGCCACCGATCATCACGGTGGCGCCGTCGTGGATGTCGGCGACCGCGCTTTCCAGCGATTCGTAAGTCTTGTCAATCATGTTTCCGCCTTGTCCGGTGCGCGGCGGGGGCCGCGCCCCTTGAAATCTCATTAACAATCATGGATACTACAGATGTTCGATAATCGCACACATATTCGATTACCGTACATTTAGTGTATCCCTTCCCGTCGCCGAACGCAAACGCGACGGGCAAAATCAGTGGCCACCTTGCCCCGCATCCGACCATGACTTCATCGACAAGCAAGACCGCCGGCAGCGGCGCCGGCGCCACGCCCGAAGAGCGCGAACCGACCATCGCCGAACAGATCGACGCCCTGACCGATCCCAGCTTCATGACCTCGCTGGCGCGCGGCCTGGCGGTGGTGCGCGCCTTCAGCGACTCGCGCAAGCCGCAGACCATCGCCCAGATCAGCCAGAAGACCGGCATCCCGCGCGCCGCCGTGCGGCGCTGCCTGTACACCCTGCAACAGCTCGGCTACGTCGACGCCGAACTGAACAACTTTTCGCTGCGCCCCAAGGTGCTCACCCTCGGCTATTCCTATCTGTCGTCGACCCCGCTCACGGTCTCCAGCCAGCCCTGCCTCAACAACATCACGCGCGAACTCGGCGAATCGAGTTCGCTGGCGGTGCTCGACGAAGGCGAAGTGCTGTACGTGGCACGCTCGGCCGCCTCGCGCGTGATGTCGGTCGCGCTGAACACCGGCAGCCGCCTGCCGGCCTACTGCACCTCGCTGGGCCGGGTCATGCTGGCCCATCTGCCGCCCGCCGAACTGGACGCCTACTTCGCGCGCGTAAAACTGCGGCCGATGACCGAGCACACCGTGGTCAACCAGAAGCGCCTGCGCGAGATCCTGGCCGGCGTGCGGCGCGACGGCTACGCCGTCATCGACGAAGAACTCGAACTCGGCCTGCGCTCGATCGCGGTGCCCGTGCGCGGCGCTTCGGGCCAGATCGTGGCCGCCCTCAACGTCGGCGCGCAGGCCGCCCGCGTCAGCGTCGAGCGCATGCGCCAGGACTTCCTGCCGGTGCTGCAGCGCGGCGCCCAGGAGCTGGCGGTGCTACTGCCCTGACGTTAACGCTGAATCAGAAGTTGTGGCGCCGGATCCGCGGCGGACCGGCGGCCAAGGCCTGATCGAACGCCGCCGGGAGCCCGGCGACCGCCGCGGTCCGTTCCTGGACTTAGGTTAATCAGAAAGACTTGCAGTACAATCGGCGCTCCCCGTACCACAGCACCACATGATCGACGCCACGCACCGCCACCATCGACCCGCCGCAGCACGCCGCTGCGGCCGGCTGCTGCCGTGGCTGATGGTCCTCGTGTTCCTGCTGCAAATGCTTGGGGCCGCCGGACACCATCACGAGCTGCATGCGAAGTCGCCGCACTGCGCCTCCTGCACGCTGCACGCCCAGCCGCACGCGGCGCCGCCCGACACCACGCTCGCGCCGATACCGCTCGGCCACACGCTGGTGCAGGCGCTGGTCTACGCGGGTGCCGCCCAGGCGCCGGCCGCGGCGCCCGCCTTCCTGCTGCCGCCTGCCCAGGGCCCGCCCGCTTTCCTTCCGACGTAATCACACGCAGCGCCCCAGGGCGCGTCCCGGTTGCGCGTCGACGCGCGCAGCCGCGTGCATGCACACGCACGTCCGCATGCTCGGGTACGCGCGCCGGGCCATTACACGACTGTTCGCGGGCGGATTGCCGGCCACGCCGTGCGCATGAAGCGCCACGGCGCGGCCGCGCATCGGCATGACCGTGCATCGGCATGACCGAGCATTGGCCGATCTGCGCCGCCCGCCGTTGAAGGAAACGACCTATGAAAACCACCCCATTGCGGTGCCTGGCCCTGTTCGCCGGTACCCTGCCTTTCTCTGCGCTGGCCGAACCGGCCACCGAAGCTGCTGCCGAAGTTGCTGCCGAAGTTGCTGCTGAATTTGCGACAAACGCCGTCGCCGACAGCGTCCACATCACCGGCCAGCGCGCCGCCTACCGCAGCCTGGCCGTGGCCGGCGCCACCAAGACCGACGCCCTGCCGCTCGACCTGCCGCAAAGCGTGCGCACACTGGGCGCCGACCTGCTGCAGGATGCCGGCATCACGAGCCTGTCCCGCGCCCTCGACCTGGCCAGCGGCATCGCGCGACAGAGCGACCTGGGCGGCCTGTGGGACAGCTACGCCATGCGCGGCTTCACCGGCGACCCCAATTTCGGCTCCGACTACATGGTCAACGGCTTCAGCGCCAGCCGCGGCTACAACGGCATGCGCGACGCCGCCGGCACCCAGTCGATCGAGATCCTCAAAGGCCCGGCCTCGGCGCTGTACGGCCGCGGCGAACCCGGCGGCACCGTCAACATCCTCACCAAGAAGCCGCGCTTCGCGCCACAGTACGGCATCGACTTGGCGCTGGCCAGCTTCGGCACGCGCCGCGTCGCCGCCGACCTTACCGGTCCCTTGTCGAACACGGTCGCATACCGCATCAACCTGGCGCACCAGGACGGCGACAGCTTCCGCGACACCATCCACACCGAGCGCTCGTACGCAGCGCCCTCCTTTATCTGGCTGGCCGGCGACGACACCACGGTCTCGTACGAGATCGAAGCCACGCGCCAGCGCACCCCGTTCGACCGCGGCATCCCGGCCATCGGCGGGCGCCTGGACGGCCCCGCTGCACTGCCGGTGTCGCGCTTCCTCGGCGAACCGGCCGACGGGCCGATGACGGTGAAGTCGCTGGGACACCAGCTGTTCATCCAGCACGGCCTGGGCACAGGCTGGTCGCTGCAGGGCGGCGCCTCCTATCGCGACAGTTCGCTGCAAGGCTATTCGAGCGAAGCCAACAACCTGCTGGCCGACGGCCGCACGCTGCGGCGCCAGCGCCGCCACCGCGATTTCTCGGCCACCGACCGCTCGGCGCGCATCGAGCTGCTCGGCGGCGCGACTGGCTGGGGCATCCGGCACGGCCTGCTGTTCGGTGCCGACACCTACCGCTTCGACGATACCCGAGTGCAGATGCGCCGCAATCCGTCCGCCGCGAATCCGTATGCGATCGACATCTACCAGCCGGTCTACCGGGCCGTGGCCGATCCGCTGACGCTGTCGATCGACACCGTCGAGCACCAGCGGGCGAAGTCGCTGTACGCGCAAGACCAGCTGACGCTGTCGCCGCGCTGGAAGGCGCTGCTCGGCGTGCGCCTGGACCGCTACCGCCAGACCGTGATCAATCACCGCACCACGACCGTCAACCGCCAGAACCTTGGCGCCACCAGCCCGCGCGCGGGCCTGGTCTATCAGCCGACGCCGTCCACTTCGCTGTACGCATCGACTTCGCGCGGCTTCCGTCCCAACAGCGGCATCGGCATCGACAACACGGCTTTCCCGGCCGAGGACAGCCGCGCGCACGAGATCGGCGCCAAGCTGGAGACGCCGGGCGGCATTGCTGCCACGCTCGCCTTGTACCGCATCGACAAGAAGAACGTGCTGACGCCGAACCCGGTCAACACCGACTTTTCGCTGCCTGCCGGCGAAGTCGCGAGCAAAGGGCTGGAGTTCGACCTCGCCGGCCAGCTGCGGCGCGGCCTGAGGCTGTCGGCGGCCTATGCCTATACCGATGCGCGCGTGACCCGTGGGGACAACACCATCCGCACAGGCAGCCGTTT
>Ga0265797_10000517_pt1 | contig 69726 bp, 67 predicted proteins | sample P2T30metagenome_FD_192433 | JGI IMG/M metagenome (GOLD analysis project Ga0265797, IMG submission 192433) | Plant litter microbial communities from East Loma Ridge, Irvine, California - P2 T30 | ecosystem: Environmental > Terrestrial > Plant litter > Unclassified | place: USA: California...
TTCCTCCCCTTCCCCTCCTCCTCCCCCATCCCCCACAACAACGCCGCCGCCCCCAACGCCGTCAACGCCACATTCCCATAAACGCCAATATCCATCGCCTTCGTGTGATGGCTCGGCAGCGCCCAGTGCGTGTACGCGCCATACCCCGTCGTCACATGGTGGAACATCGTCGCCAGAATCGCAAGTTTGGCGTAAGGTTTCCTGGCCTGTGAAGCCTGCGCAGTTTGTTGCGAGCCCGGGAGTGGCACGGCGTTGCTGAAGATTAGGAGCAGGAGGGCGAGGGTGATGAGTTGCCAGCCGTCGGTCCAGATGTTGTAGATTTCGAGGTCTGTGGGGGTTGTTAGTGGTGGGGATGGGAGAGAGGGAGGATGGGGTGGTGGGTGTGTACCGGTTGGGGCGATGACTGGCTGGGCTGGAGGACGGAACCAACCGCTCACACGAACGGGGTCGACGAGACGAGCTGTGCCTCGAAGGGCATACCAGAATGAGGTGCCGAAGATGTAGGCGTGGAAGGGCTACAATCTAGGAGTCAGCTACATGTACGTGATGGATGCCAGGCGTGGAAAGCGGGTCTTACATCTACGAGCGACATTGTGATTGGAAAGATAGGTCAAGTCCTGCGATGGTATCAAGAGAGCAAACTGTTCAGGAGTGTAGTTGATCTCAACAACAGAGTAATTCAAGGAGGACGCTTTGAGGCTTTTATCATCGCGTCCAAGTGATGTTGCCAGAATGCCTGCCCCGCCTAAACAGCTTCCAAGCAGCTCGCTGCATTGGATCGCGTGTGATTTGCGTCATCGGACCTTAGACCGGTCCGCATTGGACGTGCTGTGCATGATTTGTACGACACTTTATTGATTGATCGGAAACTGGGAGCGTGCTCCGGAGTGATGCGGCGCTTACACTGTTACAAATGCGTCAGGACGGGGTTGCTCGCCGATGGAATGCTGTAGTTGATTGTCTATAGTGCTGTAACACAGCAACTTGAAGCTTCCATGTCACGTTTACATGTATGGGCTTGAGTCCGAGAAAAGCTCAAGAATTCGGTATCACATGCAAAAAGACTGTAGTAATGAAGCAAGAGGAGATCTACGGCAGACTTCCATGGGCTATAAGCGATCTCACAGAACAACCCCTAGTGTCGATGCTTGAGCATCCCAGCGATCACACAAACAAAGTATCGCCCAAGCCAATCCAATCAATATTGGTATCACCGAGGAACATATCCGTCCACAGTGTCGCGTCGCCAACAACGCCGGAGGAGTTCGGCCCACTGCCCAAACCATGCTCTTCAGCTTGCTGAGGCATGGTGTGATTGAGAAAGGAGTCCCAGTCGAAATCGTTGATCTCGTGTGAACACGGAGCTGCTATGCTCGAAGCTGCCACTGCCTCGTTGTTAGTATTGCTGCATTTGAGCTTGATGACAAGGAAAAGCTCACACGTACACTGGGGCGTATGAACCACGGACTCTGCATGCCGAACAATGACCACCGCTATATGTTCAAGTTTCGCGGCCAGCGAGTTTCGTATTCCCATCTTCTTCAAGAAAGCCGGGAGCTCTTGCATAGCTGCCAATGACTGCCAGTCGGCCTCTTGCTTTGGTCCTTTGTTTGCTAGGATCTCTCCGAACAGGGCGAGGAAAGGTGTAAACGGACAGCATACCAGTTGCCACACGATGCCGTTGTACACTTCTTCAGAATCGGAGACCAGGTCTCGCAATAGATGAAGCATCTCTTTGGCCGATTGCATTGTTTCAGCTTTCATGTCGCTTGAAGCACGGCCAATCGTCACAAGGAGATGATGCCGGTTGAACTCAAGAGTGGATAGGCCTAGCTTGACTGAAGTCTTGCCTTTGGCATCCAGTAAAGCTTCTTCGGCTGTGGCAGCGGCTTCAAGCAACTGCCCGCATCAGCGTTAGCAAATCGGGTTTCCCAACCCAGAGATTAGAGAACAACGTACGGGCTTTGCTACACTAAACCATTCTTCAAGATCTCGCTTCACGGATTCCAGAGTATGCTCGTCTCGTGAAGCACTTTCATACACAGCACTCCAGATGTCCCCAATGATGTGTGAAAGCAGCATGATCTGATAGATATAGTGTGCTCCAAACAGCGAGCCAGGTCGCGAACCATTCTCCGCGCGAGCTTCATTGTGCGGATGATACGGAAGCAACTGCACAACCGTCGGAAGAGCGACGTCCTTCGACATGTAACGGTGAAATGTAGGCGGCCGTCCGAAAATAATCGAGAGCCCCTTGTCGACGAGGTTGAGGTACCAGAACGTCATGGTTCGCCTTTGGCGTATCTCAGGGGACAGGTGGCGGAGATTGATACCGAGCGCCTGGAGCATGCGGCAGGCGGTTGCAATGAGCATCCAGCACAAGGATGGCGATGTAAACTCCTCGACGTGAGTGGCCAAAAGTGCCAACGCCTGGATGTTGGGCTCGCTAGGTTCTAGGAACAGCCTGACATCGTTCATTGCCAGCCAGAGATTGCACCGGAGTTTCTCTTTGGTGGAAATGTCTTCGGGCGTGGTGGAGGATACCATACTGAGGATAATGCTGTAGTACATTACCAACCACGCCCTTTCTCGTACGAGATGGGGTTGGCAAGCCCTCAGATGGCTCAATACCTCGTCGTTGGGGGACAATGCAATGATTGGATGGCCACGCCCGAGAGTGTTGGTGAATGCTATGCTTGTGAATTAGCCGCCGGAGAGAGTGAGTTGCGAGTATTTGCACGATTCTTACTTTCGACCCACAGCACAGCTCGATCTTCAAACAAGAAATATCCCCTGCTTGTGGTGCTATCGAACTCCATGGCATTGTGCCACACAGCCGCACATGCCTCTGAGAGAGATGTCAGCGCCCCCAGAGATGTCTCGTGCGAGGCGCCGAGGCCATGCAACAAACCACGCGTGGTTTCAATGTCATTGGTCAAGTGGGATTGCACAGCGGTACTCTCAGTGGCAGAGGCAGGTGTACTTGACGATGCGACTGACGGCCGCACCGCGACGAATGCAGCTGTGCTCGGGAGGTCGTTTTCGCCCCTTCGCTTTCGCTTGCGGCGAATCGTCCCAGAGCGCGAATAAACACATTCTATCGTTGCATCGTGGCATCGATTGCATACAGGCAGCACACGGCTGCACGAGACCTGCGGTGGTGTTGAGTCATTTCGTTGGCGCAGACGCGTCTGGTAGTACCTCCTCTATAGTACCTACTTTGCGAGAGCGACAAGAGTCACACTGGCTGATTTAGCAATGTAACTGTCTGACATACACACGGACGTACTGTATAGGGCGATAGTCTGGTTGCGTCGCCCATGTTATGATGGAGTCTGATTCGTTCGGGGCCAGTAGATTGTAAAGAGAAGGGAACAGAATTGGGAGACATTGCGGTGCTTACACGGGGCTCTCGGAAGTTATAAACGCTACACACCACTACGTAGCGATGGTCACAAGTCTGCGCCTAGACGATGGTTCAAGAATGTCCATTTCAATGACAGATTGCTGGGGTTTGACACCCCACATGATGATAGTAGTGTAGATGGAACTGATACACCTGTAACACAGCTCGAGTATCTCAATGGGAAACAGACATCCCTCGATGCCTAGATACGATGGCATTGCCGTAGAGCCTTTATATGCGCGTAGACTTATGACCAAAACCTGCAACCTCGCGCCGTTAACTTCTTTCGGACATCAACTCAGCTTCATCCTCTTCCTTCGGAACTTAAAGACAAGACTTATGATCCCTTTTGAGTCCGTAGGATCAATATGCTCCGAACATCACGGCAACTTACGATTGCTTGTTTGTACATAAATATCGAAGTCCCCTGACGAGACAAGTAAAGAGATAAACACAAGCTCCATCAAAACCCTTCCGCAGCAGTGCTCCCAATCCCAATACACACGCCTTTGTTTCACAACCTTCATCGATCTCTAGCCCCAGCTCCACACCTCTCCAAACGCAGATATGACGCCGCCTATCGCCATCCTCGGTGCCGGCCCAAGTGGCCTAACCCTCGGCCGACTCCTCCACCTAGCCGGGATCGACTTCGTGATCTTCGAACGCGACGCGTCCGAAGCTTCAGCCTGGGGAAGAGGCGGTAGCGGAACATTAGATCTTCACGAAGGCACCGGCCTGCTCGCAATTCAGGAGGCAGGACTTCTCGAAGAGTTCAAGAAGAAGGCTCGGTATGCCCTTTATCATCCTCAGATGATCCGACTTTCGCAATGAATATATACTGACTGTGTAAAAGATACGATGTTCCTTTCATCATTGCTGATATGCATGGTGAGGTCCGCATGAGACATGGCGATGGGGAAGACACGGATCGACCAGAGATCGACCGCCGTGATTTGAGGGTGCTTCTTTTGGACTCTGTCCCCAAACAGAACATTCGATGGGGAGCGAAGGTCGAGAATTTGCAGAAACAAGACGATGGCTTGATGTCGATTAGTTTCAATGATGGCACCATCGAGTCCGGGTTCCGCTTGGTTGTTGGCGCAGATGGCGCATGGTCGAAAGCGAGAAGTCTGGTAAGTTTTTTTTTACGTATCCATTCTGATCAGGAACATTGTTGACGGCTGGACAGGTCACATCTGCCACGCCAAAGTATTCCGGCAGATACTACCTCACCGGCAACATCTCTCCTGCAAGCCCCTTCTACACCACCGCCGAAGCCATGGCCGGAACCGGCAATTACATGAGCATGGGTAGCCATCGTCTAGTGGCCGCCATGAGGCTTGGTGATCGTTCGTATTACACCTTTGTCGGTCTGTCTCTGCCAGAATCGTGGAGACATGACAATGCTGCTCTGCTCGATGATCCCGAAGCGTTGAGGCACACACTGGTGACCGAGTACCTGTCAGACTGGTCGAAGACAAACACGGACTTGATCACTCATAGTGATGGTGATTTCTACGTCTGGCCACTCTACGGTTTGTCCGCAGAAGACCTGGATTGGCAGACTGTCCCGGGAGTCGCTCTCGTTGGCGATGCCGCGCATATATGGTAAGATGATTCCTGATCCATTTCACAAAGGATGGATATCTGACGCAAATTTAGCCCACCTGGAGGAGACGGCGTCAACGTGGCCATGCACGACAGCCTGGAACTCGCTGAACAAATCATCAAATCCGGGATCGACAACCTCGATCAAGCAGTCGCGAATTACGAAAAGCTCATGTTCCCGAGAGCAAAACGCATGATCGAAGACAGCGCGATGACGAACGAGTCGATGTTTTCGGAAGACTCGCCGGCGCCTTTGTTGGAGATGTTCCGCACCATGATGGAGAACGAGGCAGGGAAGCTGGCGAAGGCATGATGCGGAGATGAGAGATGTCAGTGTGTTGTATATTCCACTCAATGGTATTCTGTTTTTCTGGTTTTTGTAGAATCTCGAAATTCAACAATGAGCATGAGAGCGTCGATGAAACGTACAGCTGGGTGGATACAGGGTATCATATTACAAAAAATCGTCGCAGGTCTAGAACAAGCGACATCTATACGTATACGACGGGCGTGTAGCACACTCGCGCGGCGGAGAATCGACAATCGTTACCGGAAAAATGCCTAAACGAAGAAAAGTAAAAAAGAGTTGGCTCGTCATCACAACAACTTAGCCCGTTCATGCAGTGGTAGGCTTCTCGGCCTGCACCTTCTCGGCGGCGGCCTCCTTCTCCTTGCCGTGCTTCGCCGCCTTGTCGTCCTTGTGCTTGTGCTTTGAATCTTTCTCCTTCTTGGCGGTGGCTTCGGCCATGAGCTGCTCGAAGGCCATGAAGTCGCCCTCTTCTTCGGGATCTCTTGCGGCCTGGGTTGGATTGTTAGTACGGTAGAAACTGACTGCGTGGTTCTGCGGTGGTGACATACCTTTGCGAAGAGTTCACCAATAACAACCAGGGCGTGTGCGCGCTCAATACGCTTCTCGGTCTTGACCTTCTTGTCGTAAAGGACGTTGTCGGCAACATCCCTAAGCACGCCCTGGACCTCGTACTTCGAGCCTCGCCATGCGGCAGCAAGAATCTTGCCTGTGACACGCTTCTCGTACTCTGCACGCTTCTCATCTGTCCAGTCATCGCCGCCCTTCTCCTCCATCTTGGCCATTTCCTCGATCTCCATTTGCGCCTGGATGGCAGTCTGCACGGTACCCCAGGTCTCCTTGATGGTGTTGCCCTTGTCCTTCAGCCTGGAGAAGAAACCGGAAACACCGCCAATGATAGGCTTCTGGCTCTTGAGGTAGGTGGCAGCCTTAGAGAGGTATGTTTGGCCAATGGCGTGCAGGATCTCCAAACCGAATGACTCCATCTTGAGGTTCTCGACCTCCAAACGCATCTTCTCCTTGAATGCCTCGGTGACATCCTTGCCCTTGTCCGTCTCGGTCCATACGCTGATGCGATCGATGAGCTTCTTGCTAAGAGTCTCAACACGCTCTTCGCGGATCTTGCGACGCTCTTCCTCGAAAGCCAGCAGCTCGTCCCTCTGCTCTTTGCTAAGTTTGCCGGCCTTCTTCTCTTTCTCGCGAAGCTCCTTCTCCTTCTCGTTCATGCCAGCCGCCGACGCAGCAGCATCTTCCTCAATCTTGTCTTGGATCGCGAGGCGAGTGGGTACGCCTTGAGGCCTCTCGGACGAGTAGGGTGACTCAGTGCCAGAAGTGGGTTGAGGCTTGGAGTCGCGGATAGGAATCTCCTGCGCCGCGCCTGCGGCAGCAGGCTTCTCATGAACCTCTTCGGCAGTAGCGGGTTTGGCACCAGCAGCACCAGCAGCCTTCTCGGCCGCATCTGCGCTGCCAGTCTGCTCGGCAGCGAGGTTGTCTGCCGCAGCGGCAGCCTCTTCTGCCTTCTCAGCCTCCTCTGCTTCCTTGGTGGAGATCTCCATGCTCCTGGTCAGGTCCTTCATAAGGCTGATTTCACCGATCCAGTCCTGGAAAGCCTCTCCACCAAAGATCATGGTGAAGAACTCCGAGGGGTCCTCGAAGCCCGAGTCGGGCTTCGCGTACTCCTTGCCGAGTTTGTCATATTGCTTCCTGAGATCGGGGTCGCTGAGGACCTGATAGGCCTCACCTACTGCCTGGAACTTCTCGTGGGCGGTGGGGTCATCGGGGTTCTTGTCGGGGTGCAGACGAATGGCAGCCTTCCTGTATGCTTTTTTGATTTCGATCTCGGTGGCCTCGGGGGCGACGCCCAGGGCTTCGTAGTATTCGGTGTCGACAACCATTTTGCGTGATATTTGTTATGCAGATGTAGGGTGGAGCGGGGAGGTGAGACAGGGCGGGTTTTATTATTATGGATTCTCGCTGGGCGGCGTCGTCAAGTCTTGGTGGGTAGCGCATCCGTGCGGAGATGACGTTCCTTGGTGGTAGGGCTGAGGCCTGATGCTGTGGCTGTGCTTGACTCAGGCGCATGTGATTGCCGCGTGTGCTTTCACTGCTACGAAAGAAACGCGCGTGTAGCAGATATATGGACTGATCCGGCATCAGACAAGCAAACATGCCCGTCAAAGACTCTGCTGCGGCGTTGGTCGCGCGCTTCTTGAAAACAAATGGCTACGACGAGGTGTGTTACACATCCAGCCAGTGTCTATCTCATTGGCATTCGAGCTAAGAACGATTCGACATAGTCATACGACGCATTCGTTAAGGAAGCCGGTCTTCCATCTGATGCTGGCACCGTCACGAAGGGCGACTTGACAATAGAACGCTTGCTCGACGAGAAACGAGCTTTCGACCTCGCCACACAGTTCGAGAAGCTGGGAAATGAGAATGAAGAGACAGGGTGGCGGAAACCATGTTCGTTTATGTACATCACATTACGAATACACAGTGATTGACTTTGGCATCAGCTCCGGAACAGGCAACCATCATCGAAACTTTGCCATCAAACTCGAACATCCTGAGCGCCACCATCGAGCAAGTCATCGTTGATGGGCACCTCAAGGACATCATGTTCGCCACTACTGCAGATCGCCGGGTGAACGTCCTCAACACACCAGATTGCACACTGAGGTCTTCCGCAACTGGCATCCAGGACTCGCCCGTATTGTCGTGCCTGGCTCTCCGTGAGAAATATGTTGTCTTCGCTTCCATGTCCGGTCAGCTCGTCATTTCAGACTTGGCAGGAAACATCATCGAGAAGCGTCGCGACCACGCGAAATACGTTGTCAACGTCAAGATCCTTGACAATACTGATAAGCCTCTTCTAGCGAGTGCAGCGTGGGACAACAAGATCAATATCTACTCGCTGCCCACCTCCGGTCCACCCACGCTGGGCGACCCTATCGCGGCCATCAATCTGCCCTCCAAGCCGGAAAGCATTATGTTCTTGCAACACCCCGAGTCGCAACAACCCATCCTCTTGGTCAGCCGTACTGATTCGACCCATTTGTACTACTACACCACGGAGAGTGAGCCAAGATTACTTGGGCGCCAGAACTTGGCTCCTCACTCCAACGCGTGGGTTGCTTTCACGCCTTCTGCATTGGCCATCTGCCCAACGGATCCCAGCTTACTGGCTTGCGCAACTTCTGCCGTACCGTCCATGAAGCTGCTAATTGCACGCATGCTGATACCGCCTTGGGATGTCGAGACTTCAGTGCCGCCGACTGTATTGCGGACTTCTCTGCTCGACGACAACCCTGATGCAACTGAGACTCAGGCTTCGCAAGCTCGAGTAGCACTCGCACTGGCCGACAAAGAAGATGCTGCTATTCAAATCCACTGTACTACGCTTTCGCCTCAAAGCGCTTACTCTACGCCTGCTGTTGCTTGGCGGCCGGACGGCAGCGGCGTGTGGGTCAACGGTGATGATGGCTGCATCCGCGGGATCGAAGCAGCTTCGGGCAAGATCATTGCGACGCTCAAGGGCCATGAAATGGGAAGCAAGGTGCGATGCTTATGGGCTGGCAACGTGGACGGAAAGGAATGGCTAGTAAGTGGAGGTTTCGACCAGAAGCTCATCGTGTGGAAGACCTAAATGCAAATCTACTGCTATCGAAAATCACAGCTTTGCGAGGATCCTCTTAATTTCTTTCCCTTCGTCGCCTCTCACAATCTCTTCGCTGCGGTAATCAGAGTTGAAAGTGATTTCGTTGAGAGGGTTCAGCCTGTGCGCGCGGTTGAACAGGTCCTCATACACCTTTCCATCATATCTTCCCAATGCCGAGTCCAGCAAATAGTCCGGAATGCACCATGAGTCCACCAAGCTGACAGCGTGAGGCCTGACCTCTGCCATGATGCTTTGAATGACTTGGGACAACTCGTCGAGCTCTTCCTCGCTGACCGCAAGCGCTTTGGCAAACTCTCGGGCGCTGTTATCCATTGTGTAATACGCATATAGGCGGAAAAGTCTCTGAAGGTATGGTCTCAGCTGAGGCGAAACGACCTCCTCGGATGATTCCAGCGCCGCAGCAAAATTGGCAACGAGCAGAGACTCGGATTCCGCATGTGACACTTTCCGGAGAAGAAGCAGCAGGCTGTTCCATGACTTCCTCTCCTTGTTCCGCTGGGTGTGCGCAAGATGAGTCAGATATCTGGAGCGCCGCTGAAATGCGCGAATGATATCTTCGTTTGACTTCAAGACTTTGAAGTCGTTCGCGGAAAAATGACTCTTTCTTGACAGGTATTCACGGCATGAGCGCTCGACTTCGTCTTGAGGCTCTCCCTTTCCCGCTTCAGCCGCTGCCATACGCTTGATGAGGTAGCTGGCTGTCTGCTGGGTGATCATCCAGTTGTCGCCTTCGACGGTGGGCTTCGAGAGGTAATCCGAATTTAGCTGGATTAGTCCGCTACCACCTCCAAACCCGTGGCCACCCAGAGCACGACGGCAAGTCTCGATGCCGTTCGCCGCGTAGTCTGTGCAAAGACTCTTTAGGCCTGATGATTGGCTGTGAAGCTCTGCCAGTCGGCTGAAATCGCCCTTGGAGATGTCGGCTCGCGTCCTCGTGTACAGTGATTGCATCGCAGAACCGGTATAGTGCAGTGCAAATGCAGTTGCGAGGAGAGGTAGTATGCGGATTTGTACGGTTGCTGATCAAAACCATGTCAGCAGATTTGCACCTCTGTTTCTTGCACGACACTTACGATAGTCAAGGACTGACAGCTCAACCGCTCCTACCGAATTATCATCCCGATCGGAGAATTGCCGTCGAATCGCCGTATAACGTACTGCGACGGTAACGGCTCGAGCAAGTACCAGACGAGCACGCATGACAATCTTCGCCCGTACTGCGGTGAGGCTTCCATACACAACAGCTGGATTGGCGGGCTTGGAGTAGGTGCACGTATTCGGATCGACCATGGAATACCTCGAAAGCATCGCGCTGTGAGGTACTTTCAGGTGATCGAAAAGCATGTAGCCGTTGTCCATAGGCGCATAGCCATACTTCGGCCCGATATCGCCTACTGCGATTCCAGGTAGAGGCTTGTGGGTTTTCATGTCGCGGATCTGGACGATGAAGGGCTGGGGTCCGTGGTTGACGTATTCTTCGGAATGCTCTGACTTTGGAACCAGGAGTTGTGCGACAACGATCGCGTGGTTGGCGGTGCGGCCGAGTGAGCCGTTCCACTGGTAAGTATCAGTAAATTTGAGGCACTATCGGTTCCCAGCATCATAGCAACCGCGGAGATGAAATAAAACGACTTACCCATTTGCTAGCTGTGAGAGTCGGGGAATTGATGACGAACTCTTTGGTTTTGGGCATCCAACGAGCCTCGCATTCAATCCCACGGACATTACTTCCGTGTCCAAGTTCCGTTCTGCGAGGCATTAGACATGATCTATCGACAGGCAGCAAACACAACTTACTGAGCATAGCATCCAATCACCTCCCATGCATTGACCCGGGGCAACCAATAATTCCGCTGTTCATCATCGCCCTGCTCTTCGATAGTCGTGATGAACATATCAACATGCACCATGTACGGGCTAACATCGTCGCACAGATAAGCAGCCATGGCATGATCTTCTTCGCTCCAATCATGTTTGCCCATCAATCGTCGGAGCTTTTTGCCACGAGCAAGTCCCAGGTGATATCGTTCTGGCCGAGACAGGTTCTGCTGCTTTGCTTTGCTGAATAGAGGATCATTTTCCAGGATTGGCAGAACGCGGGCCTGTCTTTCTAGGAATCCGTCTCGAGAGAGCAGATGCTCTGAGAGCTCTTTGACTGGTACATTGGATTGTCGGCGCTCCTTGGAAAGAATTGATGGACCAGATGGTTCGGCTGGTCGGAGTTTGTCTGTGAAGTCTGGCATGATCTTGATAGAGTGGGGTAGATTTCGGGCTTGTGATGGTCTGAGTCTGTTATTCTCCCGAAAAAGTTCAATTCAATGTGTTAGGTATTACTAGTAGCTGGCTATATTGTAGCCGTCAATACCAGTCATCACTGTATATCCTCGGTCGTGACAGGCGAGGTCGGTCGATGATCGCTTCACACCCCGCAGCGACACCAGCGTTCAGATTGAGAGATGGCTTATTCCCGGATAACGACACGGCTTGACAACACTTGTTGGAATGCTTCTATATTTGCATGACTGCTCGTAAGAATCTCTTTGGCAAATTAAGAAGCGTATCTTGGGCGTCGTTCTAGATCAGCATTGAACCCGGAGGCAAGACACGCAGCTCGGCGCCCACCGCATTCCACGACAGCGCATCTGCACTCTGAAAACTCGAATGTCATTACATCAACCATTCAGATGTGGCTAACGTATTTGAACGAGACACATCGAATCTAGACACGCCATTGTAGCGTTGGAGGGACCTTCTTAGCCTTCGCTGCATACCCAGAGCACATCCGCACATACACTCGAGCCCCGGACTCAAGGTGGCCGATCTCACACAGGTTCTCTTCGACCATGGACGATCGTACATTGCACGTCCCGCCGCACACTGGCGCAAACGTGCTGCCATGCCACTCACTTTTTCAACGCTTATTACGCTTCGCTCACCAGAAGCCTCCCCGGCTTGCCATACGTGAAAGCAACACATGCCGAGAGGCAACCCACATTCAGCTTGTCAGCGATGTATTGGCAATGAAAGAAAAACTCTGGAACACTCTCAGCCAGGATGTACAGGTTGCCTTGCAACGTAAAGAAGAAGTCTACATCGCAGTGCTTGCCCCAGGTGGCCACGAGTACGCAGTGGCGATGTTGGCCATCCTTGCTGTTGGCGCCGCCGCTGTTCCAATGACCGTTGCGCTACCACCGGAGGAAGCATTATACTTTGCTACAAAATCCCAGGCTGCCGCAGTTCTAGTATCGTCCGATGCTCTACGATTGGGCCTTCAACTCGAGAAACTGGTTAAGCAGCAGGATCCTCATAGTAAATTCTCTTGCATTCCTGTTGCGCCTCATACATGGACCAAGCCAATGGATCCAGAAGATGTTGCGATCTCTACGGATCTTTACCTTGATGACAATGCTCCAGGTGTAGTCATCTTCACCAGTGGCACGACAGGCCCTCCGAAAGGCAGTGTCATGAGAAGAGCGTATACGTTCGACGGAGCTCTCGCTGTTGCAGATCATTACGCCATCACACAAAACGACGTCCTGCTTCATCTGCTTCCCGTACACCATGCTACTGGTCTTGGCATCATGTTCTTCCCGTTCTTGATCAGCGGCGCCTTGATCGAGTTTCGATCTGGTGGCTTTAGTCCAGAATGGACTTGGTCACGCTGGCGCAAAGGTGGCATCACATTCTTCTCGGGCGTACCAACGATTTACATGCGGATGATGAGATACTACCAACGGAATATCGCCCACGATACCAATGTGCGACAATACATCGATGGTGCCAGAAAATTGCGTGCCTGCATTTGTGGTACTTCAGCACTACCGAAACCAATAGCAGACTTTTGGACAGAGATTCTAGGAAAGAAGATCTTGCTTCGATACGGTGCATCAGAGATTGGCGCTACATTCAAAGTATCATTATCTGATACGGAGGTTCCGGATGGCAGCGTCGGTACTAAATTTCCCGGCTACGATATTGAGCTGTCCAAGACTGGCGAAGGCTCGGACGGCACTGGCATGCAGGGTGAGATTCTTGTGAAAGGCCCAGAGATGTTTTCGAAATACATCTTCGACCCTGCCGCCACAGCTGCAGCACATGATGAACGTGGATACTACAAATCCGGAGACATCGCACGTCGAGAAGGAAAATACTACTTCATTCTTGGCCGCGCGAGTGTCGATATCATCAAAAGCGGCGGCTACAAGATCAGTGCTTTGGACATTGAGCGCGAGATCATGGCGTTGCCTTACGTGGCCGAAGTCATGGTCGTTGGTGTCACTGACGAAGAGTTCGGGCAGAGAGTGGCTTGTACAGTTTCGCTCAAAGGGCCAGCGGACACCGAAGCACCCTTGTACAAGCTGACTCTGCAAAAGCTACGACAGGACCTGAGGGCAAGATTGGCAAGTTATAAGATGCCAACCCTGTTGCGCGTTGTAGACGGGGAGCTTCCCAAATCCGGCACTGGCAAGGTCATAAAGAAGGTGCTTGGTCCGCAGTTCTTTCCGGAGAACCTGAAGGAGTTGCCCGAGGTCCAAGTATGGGATCGCGAACAACTTCAGGAAAAGCCTAAGCTATGATGCCATGGATGTTTCTATATCAGCACTCTGTCGACAGACAAACACTTAAACTCATCTTTACCTCATCCATGACATGACCCAAGCATCACAACTTCTTCTTGCACCACATTGCATGAGCCTCACTTGGATGATTCGTTGTCGGCTTCAACTTTGCTCCATACTTGGCAAACACTATCAGCGATTGCAGCGAGGCAAGCTTCAATGGATCTGTGGCTACACAACTCATCGATGTGAATGACTGTATCGATCGTAAAAGCAATCGCGACAAGTGGCAATGTAGCCTACTCTCTACATCAATGCTAAGACGATGGCCGTCATGCCTTTAACCCTGGTCGCGATCAATACCCTCAGTCAAGTTATGAGGGGAATGTGACTAGGGCACTTGATCCAGCAGCCCGACGTCAAGAGTTCAATCAGAATCGGTCTGACTATTACGTGCACCTGCCAGGTGAACAAGTCGTCATGGGGATTGATGAAAGCCGGATGCAGCCTATGCCGGCCGCTGCATTCCTGCCACCCAATGTGAACACTCCACCAGGTGCTGTACAGCAGCCCGCGCAGCAGCCCATGCCACAGTACGTGCAGCGGCCCATACAGCCGCCAATGCCACAGCCTATGCAGCGGCCCATACCACAGTCTGTACAGCAGCCAGTGCAGCGGCCAGTACAGCAGACTATGCGGCGCCAACCACTACAATCACGACCTGCGCCGGTACAAGGCCCCGTCCAAAGCCCTGTGCAAGGCCCAATGCGAGGTCCTATCCGAAGTCCTCCTACGCGGGGCCCTACCCGAAGTCCTCCTACGCAGGGCCCTATGCGAGCTCCTCCTACGCAGGGCCATATGCGAGCTCCTCCTACGCAGGGCCCTATGCGAGCTCCTCCCACGCAGGGCCTAATGCGAGCTCCTCCCACGCAGGGCCCTGTGAGAGGTCCTCCTATGCAGGGCCCCATGAGAGGCCCCACGCCAGGAACCCCTCGTGGTGCGTCCAACACGAGGGGTGGAAGAGCGCCACCACCGTTGCCACAACCAGCCACGAGGGGAAGAGGCGCTGGTCCAAACCCGGGGCCTGTGAGGGGTGGATATGGTAATCCTCAGGGCAACCGTGGCAGACGAAGGTAGTCTGGTGACTGCTACACCCATCAGCTTTTACGATAACGGAGTTAAGCTTTTAATGGGAATTCATTGACAAAAACATGGTGCTGTGGTGACTTTGATGTTGCTCGTGGACTCTCTGAGGGGAGTGCATGAATGCGTGACTTGCTAGTAGCTTGATGGTGTGTTCTGCGAGAGCGTACACAGATGTCCGATGCCATAACATGACTTTCGACACTATATCGCAGTGTCGATTGAAACATGGCAACTCGCAGAGTGTCAGTGGTCATACGTCAGTGTCAGTACAAGCACAGCCATAGGACTGAAGCACCACACTTTTGTCAACCTGTGTGATTCGGCTCTCTCTGTAATGTCGTTGTAACGTCGCGAGAAGTAGCTCTCGCACGCATTGGAACGGAAATATCGGTAGAGCGGAAGCATCGTCTCAACATTCGCGCTTTCGATGATACTCAGGTCTAGGTCCAACACAGCAATCTGATATCGACCTCCGCGTTGATCTAAGCCTGACAAACAGTGTAAATGGTTTTGTCGGCGATGACCACATCCCAGAGCAAGCCTTCTGCATGCTTATTGTGCCGGCTAACATGCACATTTCCTGCTGCTTCTTGTCGGCTCGTTCAGTATCGGTGTTGTTGAATGCGGTATTTGCAGCGTACGTCGGAAATCCAACATTGATTTGCCGTGAATGGCTCGAGGTGAAGATCCACACTTAATTATAATGCTTCGGATACCTATTGACTACATCAACGATGGCAGAGGGGCTTATATAAATGTTTCCACGCTTGGTCCTTTGATACTCAACATCCAAATCACTCACCTGCTTACCATCCTTCATCTCAACTGCAGCATTGCCAAAGGCGAACGTCACAAGAGCAGACCCAAGTCCCTCAAGATATATCCACAGAAGTTCCTATCAGTCGACAATTTGGCACTGCGATGGCCGGCCGTGAGCGACTTCGCCGTATTGACCGCCGTACTGCGGAGTACCACAATCTGAGAGCTCTTGGGGTTGATACCAATGATGACGTCCCTGACCACATCGTGGCCGGCCGGAGAATCGGTGGAAGCTATTACACACCCGAAGGTTTTCTTCGTGGCACTCGTGGATCAGCAGAATACATTGTCACCCGACCTGAAGGTTATCGCCTTACCAATCTGTTGTACAGCCCGATGGCCGCTATGCCTATGACCCGAATCAGGTCCAGTATCCTCGAAGAAACTATGAGGAGGTGAATCACGGTCGTGCAGCACTTCATCCGTCAGCTCGACAGGTAGAGTTTGTAGTGAATCGATCTGATCACTACGTGCACCGGCCAGATCAAGCGGTGAGGATGGGTATCGATTACGATCAAACAAGGACTCAGCCTGGGCCGGCCGGTGCTTTCTTGCCACCAGGAAGCGGGTACATAGGTGCTCAGCAGCCCATGCTGGACCAACATGGCCGCCCTGTGTTGCAAGGCCCACCATCAGATCCAACATATGGGTATGGTGGGAGTTATGGCGGACAGAGATGATGTCTTGGGTGACACAGCCGTTCTTTCATCGATGCGCATTGGCTTGAATGTTTGATATGATTAACCTTCAAATGGAAATCATTTCGGCAACATGATGGATTATCTCACACTGGTTTCCCGTGAATGGCTGGAGAAGCCAACGCACACTATAGTATCATAGCATGCGTCCAATACCTATTGACTATATCAGCGATGGTATAAATAACAGTTTCTGAGATTGATCTCTTCTTACTCAATATCCAAATCACCCATCAACTTCTTGGTGTCCCAACGACAGCACTGCCAAAGGCCAACGGCTAAAAACCCAGTTGGACCACCTCAATATTGCACCTCAACGAGCCGACGACCTCTACAAGGGTTTTCAGCAGTAGTCAAGCTATCATCACGATGAACGACCGTCCTTACCTCTTGGATCCTGCTACTGGGGAGTATGTGTACCTGGAGCCTTGGGAGCTTCAGCATATAATTCCAGATTATGACATCCCTACGAACATGCCTGCTGGCTGGAGAAACGGCACTGGAGGCCACAACCATTGGGCGCCTGATGGTATGGTGGGCATTGGCTATCAGAGTAGGAGGGAGGAGTACCTCGTCACAAGGCCTGAGGGTTATGTGCCTTACCAATCCGTTGTTCAGCCTGATGGCCGCTTTGCCTATAATCCGAATCAAGATCAATATCCTCGATCACGGGCCCAGGAGCGGAGATCGGGACGTAGGGCACTTCTTCCACAAGCTCGGCAGTATGAGTTCATGCTGAACCGGTCTGATCACTACGTGCACCAGCCAGGTGAAGTGGTCGAGATGGGGATCAATTACGATCAAATGAGGACTGCCCCAATGCCACAACCCCAGCAGCCCATGATGGATCAGTATGGCCGCCCCATGGTACAAGGACCTATACACGGCTCCATGGGGCCACCGCCATTACCACACATGTATGGTGGCTATGGAGGCGGACAGAGATGAGACATTCGCTGCAAGAATCGTTTCTCTACGACAGATGAAGCATATCAGCTTGGATAATTGTGGAGTTAGCCTTTGAATGAGAATCGTTTCAACAACATGATGTCGTGCCTCCTGGTAACAGGTCGTGGGGCTTAAAATCATCGGTTTTATTGGATGCGGTACTTGCAGCGTACGTCGAATCTCCAAAGTTGATTTGCCGTGAATGCTCGAGAAGCCAACACGCACTATAGCATGCGCCGAATGCCTATTGAATACATCAGCGATAATATATATAATAGTTTCCGCAGACTATGATTGATCTCTTTGTATTTAACATTCAAATCGCTTGCCAACTTTCCGGTATCCAACAACGGCACTACCAAAAGCCAACGGCTAAGAAGCGAAAGCCCCTTGATATTGCACCTAACGACCTTTACAGGATATTTCATCAGTCGTCAACCTGCCACTAGAATGGCCAATTTCGTGCTACCTCCCGGTGTGAGCCGCCGTTATGTGGCATACCACGCTCTGAGGGCTCGTCAGAATGATGGTGCTGATGATGTCCCTTCGAGAACTCGAATGCTCGACGGCTGGAGAATTGGCGATAGGCACTACAAGTCGGATGGTACACGCCGCACGCGGCAAGGTTTTGACGCGCCCGCGGATTTCGTTGTCACAAGACCTGACGGCTATGTGCCTTACCAATCAGTTGTTCAACCCGATGGGCGCTATGCCTATGACCCCAATCAGGATCAATATCCTCGAACATCGATTCAAGAGCGACAGGCATACGATCATGCAATCCGGCAGATGGAGTTCGCACTGAACCGGTCCGACCATTACGAGCATCAACCAGGTGAAGAGGTCGTAATGGGTTTCGATTACAGTCAAATGAGGACGATGCCTGGTTATCCTGTGGTACTACCAGGTTTGGCGGCGGTGAAGGTTGCATGGGGCCACCACCGGATCCGAGATATCCAGCAGGTGGCTATGGCGGCTATGGTGGCTATCATGGTGGATGGAGGTGATTTGTTGGCCTCGAAAATCATGTATCGGTAGTGGCGTGCGTCAGTCCTAACATATAATGGAGTCAACCACCGAATGATACTCTTTCAACAAACAGCAAGATGCCGTCTCAAGCTCCGTAGTGCTCATGAACTTTCCAGAACACTGAACATCGCTCGAGTGCGTGGCTGAATCGTAGCTCAATAGGTGCGTGGCTACATGTGACTTCCGTGATGCCCAAATAGTGGATGGTATGTACCGGGAGTGAAGTGAGGTAAAGACGTTCGTGTCAAAGTACAGAACGGAGTTGATAGCGCTTATCAGTCTTAGTCTTGGCGGGGTCCCTTGCTGGCGCGCCTGCCCCGCGCGATGAGTAACAAATTATGAGCAAATCACAAGACTCACACGCTCGCTGTCCTCAGATAAACAAGCCGTGCCATTGAAACATCCTCCCGAGACTACATCAACATGGCCTCTGAGGGAATCGAGCAGAAAATGGAGAACCTCAACGTTGAAAAGCCCTCGACCTCGCAGTCCGCCGAGCCCACTGAGAAGCCCGCCCAGCAGGACAAGGAGAGGAAAGACCAGAAGAAGGCCGCGAAGCCCAAGAAGGAGAAGGGAGAGAACAAGCAGGGCCAGGGAAAGCAGGGAAAGCAAGGTCAGGGCAAGCAGGGCCAGGGCAAGAAGAAGGAGGAGGACAATGCCGACACCAAGGGTATCACAGTCACCAAGGCTGAGGACCTCTCAGAATGGTACCAGCAGGTCATCCTCAAGGCTGAGATGCTCGAGTTTACCGATGTTCCCGGCTGCTACATCTACTTGCCCCGTTCATACATGATCTGGGAGGAGATTCGCAACTTCTTCGACGAGAAGATCAAGGCCATGGGCGTGGAGAACTCATACTTCCCGCTCTTCATCTCTGAGGCGAACTTGCAGCGTGAGAAGGACCACGTTGAGGGCTTCGCCGCTGAGGTCGCGTGGGTCACAGAGGGTGGCAAGACCAAGCTGGAGAAGAAGTTGGCAGTGCGCCCCACCAGTGAGACTGCCATGTACAGCTACTACTCAAAGAAGATCAAGAGTCACCGTGATTTGCCTCTTAAGCTTAACCAGTGGAACAACGTTGTGCGATGGGAGTTCAAACACGCCGTGCCTTTCCTCCGCTCCAGAGAGTTCCTGTGGCAAGAAGGCCACACCGCACACATGACCGAAGCGGAGGCTGGCAAGGAAGTCTTGGAGATTCTGGACCACTACGCCGCCATCTACGAGGATCTGCTTGCTGTGCCCGTCGTGAAGGGTACCAAGACCGTCAACGAGCAGTTCCCTGGCGCACACTACACTACTACCATCGAGGGTTTCATTCCCAGCGTCGGCAGAGGTATTCAGGCCGCAACATCTCACTGCTTGGGCCAGCACTTCGCCAAGATGTTCGACATCACCGTCGAAGACCACAAGCAGGTTCTGAAGGAGGGCGAGTCAAGACAGAAGGTGCACGTCTGGCAAAACAGCTGGGGTTTCACTACCCGCTCCATCGGTGTCATGATTCTCGTCCACGGTGACGACAAGGGTCTCGTTGTCCCGCCCCGCGTTTCCAACATCCAGGCTGTCCTTGTCCCCGTCGGTCTCAACAACAAGACCTCCGACGAGGACCGCGAGCACGTCGTCAACGAAGTCGACAAGCTCGCCAAGACTCTCAAGTCTGCCGGCGTGCGCGCCCACCTTGACGACCGTGAGGGCTACTCAGCTGGCTTCAAGTTCAACGAGTGGGAGATGAAGGGTATTCCTCTCCGCCTCGAGGTCGGCCCCAAGGATCTCGCCAAGGAGTCCGTGCTGGCTGTCCGTCGTGACACCGGCGAGAAGCTGTCCATCTCCATCGCCGAGCTCACCACCGAGGTTCCCAAGCTCCTCGAGCAGATCCAGAAGGACATGCTCAAGAAGGCCTCTGACGAGTACGCCTCCCACCGTGTGATCATCCGCGAGTGGAAGGACTTTGTCCCCACCCTCAACAAGAAGAACGTGCTTCTCGTCGCACACTGCGCCGGCGGTGAGTGCGAGGACGAGATCAAGAAGGACTCCGCCGCCACTGTTGAGGGCCAGGAAGTCGACGCCAGAGCTCCCAGCATGGGCGCCAAGAGTTTGTGCATTCCCGCCGAGCAGCCTGAGGAGCTCAAGGAGGGCACCAAGTGCATCAACCCCAAGTGTGGCAAGGACGCGAAGATGTGGGTCATGTTCGGTCGCAGCTACTAAGCGCCTCGCGAAAAGTGTTTCTGCATTGAATTGATGAGCGTGGTGTTGGGGGTTGGTCCGGTTTGGTATGTAACCGGCGATTAACGGGTGGTTCAATGGGGACTGGTCCCTTTGACAATTACGAGTGTGCTTTGCGAGGTTGGGGTATTGCATGATAACGTAGATCAAGATACTACCAAGACTCTGTCATGATTTCATCACGATGCCCTTCCTTGTTGTGCCACACTCGGCTCGTGCGTGATATGAGAAAGTTCTTTTGAACTTCGAATAATATTGGAAGGAAAATCATCAATTACCACCTCCATCGCCCATTGCCAGTCACGCCATGCTTTCATGCTCGGGTATCTTGCTCCAGTCCTTGCGCCGTACCATCACCTCTCTAACCCTTTCTTTGACTCCGCAACCTCAAATCGCACGCTAGTCCCACCTGTGAGCCTCATCTCCACCAACCCACGATTTATCCGTGTACCCAACCTCGTCCTTGACCCTCTTCACCATATCCTCAGGGCCCATATTCTTGCCCTTGTCGTCGCTCAACTTGATAGCAGGCACGCCCTTGGCTTCAGCCAACTTGATCACAATATTGAGAGGCACGCTTTTGTCCTTGGTTCCAAGGTGCAAAAAGTCATTAGTGAAGAACGTGCCGACTCCGAAAGCAGGCGTCAGACCAGCGGCTTCGGTCGCTTTTTTGTACTGGATGCACTTCTCGACATTGAGCGAGTCGGAGAAGACGATGGTTTTGGGGTCTCTGATGCCCTGGGCGTCGTAGAAGCCGCGCATCAGTTTCACGAATTCGAGTGGGTCGCCGCTGTCTTGGCGGGTGCCTGTGAAGATTTGTGCGTAGCTTGGGTTGGTTTGGTCGATGTTGTTGGTGGTGTGGCTCTTTGGGGCCGGGCGAGTGAAGGCTTTGAGGAAAGCTGGTGTGCCGAAAGTGTCGGTTAGAGCGATGCTGAGCACGCCTTGACCGAATGCGCCGGTCCAGTACTGCAGCGCCTTTTCGTTGGCGTTGGCGTAGTCGTTTGTGAGAGCGGCGATGCCCATGAACCATTCGTGAGCGACGGTACCGACAGGGGCGACTCCGTACTTCATCGCCAGGTGCACGTTTGAGGTTCCGCTGAACTTGCCCCTGAAGCCTTTGCTTTGGGCTTCTTTTTGGGCGTCGATTAGACCAGCCATGACGATCTCGTGAGTCTTGTAGTCTCGGCGTCGACGGCTGCCGAACTCGCTGAAGAAGCAGCCGCCCTCCAATAGTTGCAGGCCCTTTTGTTTCGCCTTCTCCAGTTGACCATCGTGGTTCCAGTCTGTGTCGACGAACTTGAAGTATGCTTCCGAGACCAGAGCAAGTAGTGGGATTTCGTAGAGGATGGTGTCCACCCAAAGACCGGCGATCGCGAAGTTTATCTCGCCAGATTGGTCGTCGTTCTCGGTCGTGCCGGCAGTAGGCACGAATGTGAGTTTCAGCTGCTCAGTCGGCTTCAATGAGAAGTGCTTGAAGAATTCAAGATACTCCTTGCTCAGGTATGGGCAAGTCTTTGCCAGCCATGCGATTTCTTCGTTGGTCACACGGATGTTGCCGAGATTTTTGACTTGAGTTTGGAGCCAGTTGAACGCAGCGCGGGTGAGCTGCATGTGAGGCGTGCGGTTTGTGAATCTGTAGGAGACCGAGATATCCGGAAAATACTTCAGGACAGCACATTGCATTGTAAGCTTGTAGAGATCCGTGTCGAGGAGCGAGGAGACACCATCAGGTGATGGCTGGCCATTGATGGTGGTCATGTTGTGTGGAAGTTTTCGAGTATCTTGCACTCTCGTAGTGTTTTATTATGCTCAGTGATCTCAAGCCTGCTGCAGTGGCGGTTTCTTTGAACAGCTTTCGTATTCTGATCGGCCACAGGCGATTTTGATGTCTGACAGATGGAGTGATGAGTCGGCGTTTGCTTACTAAAACCGTCAAAGTGCCGAGTCGGATTGAGTCACCAGCTGAGGTATAACGAATCACTATTAAGTTGCAGGGGGAGAGAGATTGGCTCGTGATATTTAAGTGATGTCCGAGGCAAGTCAAAGGGTCTTGCGGTCAATCAACTAGTCATCAATGCCGGAGGTCTTTCTTTGTTCCAGGTAACCAGGGTCGGCGGATACGCGGAAGAAATAATCATAGCACTCACATGTTTCGTCTGGAAAGCTCTCTCAAAAAAGCTGAGCATTCCAAACGCTGGGTCAATACTTGAGCTTATCTTCTATATTTCAAACCTAGACAACAATCGCTATTGATTTTATGTAGATCGATGTTATACCTTTAGCCTCACTTCATCCACCGAAGCCTACAAACGACTGCTATGAGTGATGATTGATGCTTCATGTGATCAAATGTGCCCGTTTGCACGCCATGTGAAATGACGTAGAGGTATCGCGACAAACGCTCGCGCGCTGCAAGAGCGATAAGGGAAGGCTCATTATAGGAAGCTGCAGTACTCGGTTCGCATCCTCGACCAACTCCTTTGACGCGACACACTTGGACTCGATACATACACGTTTGGACAGCGCTGTGTCTGGCTGCCGCCCGTCTTTCATTACTTACGACTACACGATCTCCATCTCGCAACGGCCCAGGTCTCAGTCCCTGAGGCCCTCTGCCATTGACCCTCCCTGAACCATCTACACCTTTACACAAACTACACGGTTACAGACGCCCAACATGCTGCGCTGGTACGTTGCCTACCACGCCCGTAAATGAGCACCTTGCTGACAGTCGCGCCGACAGGTACCAATCCAAGCTGGCCTCGCGCCCGATCCTCACCCAGGCGATCACCACCGGCGTCCTCTTCGCGACTGGTGATGGCATGGCCCAGCAGCTGGTCGAGAAGAAGGGCATCAAGAACCACGACCTCGCTCGCACTGGCCGCATGGTCTTCTACGGCGGCTGCATCTTCGGTCCTGCCGCCGTCAAGTGGTTCGGTTTCCTCCAGAAGAAGATTGTCATCCCGGGCAAGCCCAACCTTCAGATCGTCGCGCGTGTCCTCACGGATCAGACTGTGTTTGCTAGTACCAACCTGTTCTGCTTCTTGAGCACCATGGCCATCCTCGAGGGTACCGACCCGCAGAAGAAGTTGGAGAGCACATACTTCAACGCGCTCAGCAAGAACTGGATGGTCTGGCCCATTGTGCAGTTCACCAACTTCAAGTTCGTGCCGCTGCCTCACCAGGTCCTCTTCGTCAACTTCGTGTCCCTCGGTAAGTTTCAATGCAGGCGCGTGCAATCATTCTGCGCATACAACTAATAATCTACACAGGCTGGAACTGCTACCTCAGCATGCTGAACAGCCAGCCCTCTGGCGAGCCCGAGTACCCGCCTGATATCTGAACCACTCATGTTCAACAAGCAACATTTGTGCGCGCATCCTCTACCTACACGCGCAGCGCCTGCGCTACATCACACCCATACACACACCCTACAGATACACCTACACAAGTACATTGGGCATTAGAGCGTTCGTCTAGAATCGAGCATGGCGTTTTCTCATCAGGGATATTGAAACAACCAGACAGCTGGATGCATCTAAAGGCGTCGTACACGGCCGGCACATGGTCCCGGGAGCATTAGCATGCATCTGTACAATAGCAATCACAAGACACACAGAATCATCATGAGCTTTCTTCTTTCGCCTGTGCCTTTGCTTCTTCTTCGGGCGTGCGCGTCCTCAGTTGCAAAGCGTGAATGCCACCCTCGGCGGCCATCTCCTCCTTGAGCAATGCATACACCATGCGGTGGCGCGCTGGCTGCATCTTTGACTTGAACTCTTCTGATGTGATGTTGACGCTTCGGCTTGTTAGTGATTGGGGTTGAGTAGACTGTACATGTAATCCATGCACTTACCGGAAATGTGTCTCGCGAGATGTGCTGTCTTTCATGGCCTTGTGGTGAGCGTGCTTGTGAGAATCATTGAAGATTTCCATTGAGGTTGGCTTCAGAGCTTCGTTGATCTACAGAAAATAATCAAGTTAATCCAACAATCTGTATGCTTAAAGGCACTTCATCAATGTAATGTTACCTTCGTCCTTATCGCATCCTCCATGGGCGTTTGAGAAGTAGACATGGTCGACAGCGGCCTTCGCAGCGCTGACTGCACCGCTCTTCGAAGCATTAATGGAATTCGTTTGTCGTGTACGTGATCTGAGCAGCACCAGCAGAGGTCTGTGGCTGTCTGTCAATTGATAGACGCAAAACAACCTTGATGTGATAGGCTACATGTGCCCATCGCGTAAAGGGCAAAAGACGAGGCGCGATTCGACGGCAAGCACGGGCAGACCCTGTGCTGGCGCTGGTCTCTGATGATCTCATCTTCCACTTGCTCGAACACACCCATCTTCCTGCATTCAATGCACACAAACATGTAGCACACCGCACACCATGGCGCCAATCCGCCGCTACCTCCGAATCACCAAATACTCCGTCCTCGAAGTGCGCATCTACCCCGAAAAGCCCTCCGACACGCCCTGGCTGCTGTCAACCCGCGACCCAATCCTCACACGCGTGATCGACGAAGTACGCCCTAAAGTGCTGCCGAAGCTGCGCGAGGAGAACGAGAATGCGAAGAAGAAAGGAGGCAAGAAGAAGAAGGGGATCAGAGATGTGGCCAGTCAGGAAGATTTCGAGGTTGTTATGTTCTTGACGGAGGGTTTGACGAGGCACTCTTTGATCACGAAGCAGAAGCAGTTTACGAAGAAGCCGAAGATGCAGTCTACGGGGAATAAGTTGACGGGGTGGTTGAATAATAGCGAGAATCCTATTACGCTTGAGGATAATGATGATGTGCCTGCGGGTTTGCGGGAAGAGGTTGATGATGAGCCTGCACTTGGGGATATCCCCGAACGTGCGGAGAATGGGAAGCGCAAGGTGGACGATGAACTGGTGGACGACGATCCGTTGTTCGTGAGCTCAGACGACGAGGGTACATTCCAAACGCAGCGTGTTGCACCCTCGAAGCGACGCAAGGCAACGAAACGACAAGCGAACAGAGTGGATCGCGACGACGAAGAAGAAGAAGAAGCCTCGGCCGAGCCCGAACTCGAAGACGACAAGAAAAAGCTGGCCTTGAACACCACGTACGACGGTTTCAGCATCTACGGACGCATCCTATGTTTGATCGTGAAGCGCAAGGGCAAGAAGGCCGCGCAAAGCGCACTCGGAGCGCCTGCTGGCGGCAGCCAAATGATGGAGCACTGGGTCAGCACGCAGGTCGCGCAAGAAGCAGGGCTTCAGGACGACGATGAGGGCTGAACCCCGAACTCGCAATGCAACTGATACAACATTGAAATTCGCGATTCGTGCTCATGCCAAACAAACGAAGGACCCCGACGTGCAAGTTGCAACGCACGGGATCTCATCAATCTGTAACAGCGTCTATGCGCGCTATTTCCATGTCATGCATAACATGGTATTCTCGTCCTTGCGCCCTCATTCTGATACCTGGTTGCCACGAGGGAGCGATTGCGACAGGCTGGTTGTCAATCTGTTACTTGCGCTCCACAGCAATACCATATAGATAGCATAGCGCGGGCTACTCGCTGCACTCCTCGTCTTCAGACCTGCCGACCTGCCGGCTTGTCTGTCTGCTTGCCTGCAGACCGTTACAAACCTGCATCCTCTCTGAGCTGACGAGGCACGTCTTGCGCGGCGCCGGCACCTCACGCGACGTAGCCGTTCGGCGCGAGATCCGACCATAGCAACAGATCTGAGTTGTCCTCATGCATGCTTGCCCTGAAGGCGGCCGGCACCACGGCAACATTCACCGAAAATGAAACTTGACAGCAGATTACATCTCACATGTACATACGTCCGGACGACCTGCATCCCGTAGTCCGTACCATCCTTGTTCATTCAGTTCTCCTCATGTCTCTCCAGACTTCGTGACTTCGCTACCCTTTGAAACCGTGTCAATTAACCACACAACGACAACCGTTGTTGGGCACATCAGTCGCACCCTTGAAGGATCAAACTTCTTGCGCAAGCAGCCAAACAGTCGCAACAGCTACAAAACCATATGCGTGCGGCATCCCTCACAACCCGACTTCCGTACGAAAGGTCCAGCCTCGCCGGCGGCGCGGCGAAAAGCGTAGGATTCGGATTCGCCCAGCATGCCAGCTTGCGAAAAGGCAGAATCCAAATGCGAACCACCGTTTTGTTGCGAACAGTGTTTGGGCAGCCTCGAAGCTTAATAATACGCCCCCCTCCTGGAGATGTCCATTTCTGTCCGTACGAAGCCTTTACGAAGCGTAAGTTCGGTTCGCTCCCAGACTTGCCGTCGCGCGGCGGCCGGATTCAGCGCCGTTCCGTACAAAAGCCGTTTGCGGCGTCCACAGAGTTGGGAAGTTGAGGGCTTGGGTGAGGGTTTGGTTGCTAAAGTTGGGTTGTGTAACTTTTGTGGTTGGGCTGTGCAACAGTGCAAGTGTAGGCGGGCTGCTCGAACGGTACACGATCCGCTGGATCGTTAAGGTATTTGACCTGTGACAGCCTGACAGGCTGACAGCTTGTCGTACGGCTCGTACCAAGACCTTGGACAGTTGTAGGGTTGGTTTGTTGAAACTGGTGGCAACGCTTTTCCATACATACCACTGCACTCAATATCAGGGTTTTTGATATAGAGTGCCTACTACTAGGAGGTACGACTGCGGTGTGCGTTGCCACCGCGTGGCTGGTCGACCAAGATTGCTGTGTAGACACTGGTCATTGGACCCGTGTCTCTGAATAAATGCGAACATCGAAGTACAGAACCACGGTAATTCGAGGTGGCTGTGTGACACATCCTCATCGCTGACTTCACGTACCGTACAAAAGCCAACGTCTTTTAACTATACACGGAAAACGCTTTCCAAGCCTGCGTGTCCCGCCAAGGGCAGAAGAAGATGGCTGAGTGAAACACCGTGACGATCATCGCAACAGTATTCCTGCCGAATGCCATGGACGGAGCGGCACATCTGCACACATGACACAGTCCGCCCTAGGTGATCTCGATCCTGAACTTTACATCTTGCAGTAGTTAACCTGTTCCTGTGCCGTTCGGATGTGGGATGTGGGATGAAGCCGTGGGGTGCGCATCATTACACAGTTGTTTGAGCCGCGAAGTGAAATGACAGCGGCAGTTGGTTGGTGAACAGGGGAGAATTCGAAAGTGTGATGTGATGACAGTGACAACTGGATGTGGCACCTGATGATGCGCACAGCACATCCGTAACCGGGTAGAAGCACAGCAGACGTCGCCAGGCGCGGCTCGATAGTGGGCGGATCTCGTTCGATCGCAACCGAGATCGGGTGGTAAGGTATTTCTGGTTGTTTTTACGAGCAATACCGCCGTTTGCGCGCGTGCTATCGAATGAGCTAGTATTCCATGGCAGATATATCGGTCTGAGATGATGACGAGTTGGCCAAGCAAAACTTGGCTATCTGAGGCGACTACCAATGCGGCTGCGCAAATGAACACCGAATGGTAAACATGGTAGGCTTTCGCCTAGCCCTGACCGCCGCGGGACAATTCAGATCGCTTCACGACCTGAATTTCCAACAGTCGATACGCGAGCTGGTTGAAGTCGATGCCCAGCGCAGTGCACAGAGAGTGCGAAAAGGGTTTTTGCCGCTGAAGATCGACTATAGGGATCTGTAAAGATTAACTCGTTCATTGCGGAGTTGAAACTCGCGAACATAGATAATGATCAGCAGGGGCAGCGCTGTGACAGGCAATTGATAGGAAGTTCCCGTTTCAGATGTAGCTGACAAGCTATTCCGAATGCTCCGACGCGGAATCCTATACGCAGACATGCTGATGTGTTGCTGATGTCACCCTCAAGACTATTGAAAAGCCTACCGATGCGTGGTTCGCGTAATTGGTGCGGCTGTACCCAGCTGGGCTCGTACGAGTTCTAAAAGGGGCCTTGTCAATTGAGTTTGTCGACCAGGATGCCGGGGTTGGCGGCCACGTGCTCGAGTGCTCGTGCGTCAAACGCCCTTGCAGCGGGAAGACATTTTCGGATGTCTGCTTACGCAGCGAGCGTTCACGGCCAGTCAATATCACACTTCCGCGAAAGCAGCGTTCCGTGTGCCGAAACCGCATCCTCTGTGATCATTAATCGAAGTGGCTGATAAGCATGTGCATGTCGTGGGGAGTTTGCTCTGCAGTCGAGCCTTTGCGTGTCTCAGCCTCGCAGGTCTCGAGGCGCCACACGCAGGCAATGATTGCCTTCGAGAATGCAGATCGCCTTCTTCCAGCGTGAGCCCTGGGCCAGCGGTGCGACCAAGGCGCCTGCGAGCGTGGGACATTCCATCCCTTCTCCCGTTCTTCTACCGTCCCTCGCGTCCGTCATGCAATCAAAGCTATGCCGCAAACCGCACCGCGACCTCTGTAATTTGCCACTCGAACCAGGTGCCAGCGTGTAGTCTGGGGACGAGTATGGAGTCCAGCGTCTCCAGTAATCAACCGAGGCCGCCACTGCTGACACGTTTCAGCATAGTCTGCTACGCTTACACTATTTTTTGCAGAGAAAACGCGACGTTTCGTATACAAGGTGGAAGGCATCGACGAATCAATCCACCGCTGCCCCTGCGCACGTCCAGGCGTGCCAGCGTTTCGTCTACCCGCCGCGAGCCCGCGTGTTCGCATGGGCGCGGGCAAACTCTGTTCCTGTCACCGTGCCTGTATCGGCAGTGATCAGGCGGTTTTGGGTTTCGTGCCTGCATTCGTTTTGTTGCAGGCGCCTGGCGACGATCAGGGTTTTTTGGTGTGCAGGCCGTTCGTGTTCGCACAAGCCTGGGTGAGACAAAGGCCAGCGGCACTTCTGTCTGACCTTCGGAGCCCGTTTTGCCCGCCTTCCATGCTTCACACCGGCAATCGTTTGGAAATATAGTGGTCGTAGCGCTTAGAATAGAGCTTTGGACCCACGGTACTTTCCGCGGTGGCTTTACGGATTCGCTCTGCCAGCAGACCTCGCTCGGCCTCGCCGGAAACGTCGTGGGAAGTGCAGTGAAACTCTCGCAGCTCTAGTGCAGGCCGTCTGGCGGCACGCATTTTGATCCTGCGGCGACAGAGTCACGGGGCGCGCATTGGGCGGGAGGAGAGGCTGCCAGACCCATGTCAGCCCTGCCGCAGCGCAGTCATACGCCAACTTTAGCTTCGGCCTTCGAGCGGCGGGTGCTGCCTCTCCTTTCCCAGGCATGATCTGTATGAAGCGCACACGGACACACCGCCGGTTTGGATAGCCCAGGGTTAGTTGCTGCCTTGGTCTGCCGTGCTTGCATCATGGGAAATGACGCCCTGAGCTGCGCTGACTATATCTATCTATTCCTTCGACCGCCCCTTCTCTTGATCGTTTTTTCTCCACTATCCAACAACCAACAACCAAGCACTCGACTCTGATATCACACCTGCTCCTACCTACATCCAAAGCAGCATCTACTCCAGTCGACCTCATCCAACCCAACTACTCTCACAACGGGCTACTCTCCGCTCTTCCGCGATCTCCAACGCCAGCGCCTACTTCTGCCAGCCTCATTCGCTGCCAGCTACCAACAACCCTCAAACCACATTCGACGCCTACTACAGCCGTCGCCACTCACAATGCCTGCCGCCAGCTTCCCTCCTTGCCCCGGTCCTCCCCCGACCAGGCCTCTGCCACCTCTTCCCAAATGAGAGCATCGCCTCGGCAATCACCCTAACCGCTAAACCTTGTTTACCGCGGACAATCACGCACACACGACCCAACCACGATTACGGATTCTCTTATCAACCTCCTCACTGCTCTACTGCTGGATCCAAGAATGGCATCCAAATGTATGAGCTCGAAACTTCTTGGCTCCTTCGAGCCCTAGTCGACGATCACTACGATGTCGACTTTGCGCGCGCCTGGCGCGCTTCCCAACGCTGATTGGCCGTCCCAATTCAGCCCCAGCAGTTCCATCCCACGCCATCACATGGGCAGGCAGCTCCGCAACTGCGCATGCACGTGGCATATCATGCATGCATTGAGCAATTTCTCGCATCTTGCCAGCGCATCGCTATCAGTCACTCAAGACTCATCAGACCGCATGTGATTAGGCGGGCCTGTCACCTTTTGAGTCACCGTCACCGCTTGCATATGCTCGACATACTGCATGCCTCAACAACCAGGCTGAATTCAGCGCTCCAAGCTGGGATGGCTCGCTGGTGTTCGCTTACGAGCACCAACACTACTATTTTTAATAAGGCTTCTTGCCTTTCTTGCCGATGGACAGCTGGGCTTTACTGCCCGCACCTACTTTGTTTAATTACCTTCTTCTTCTTTTTCTCTTTGAGTGGCGGAGTTAGGAACTGGATGGAAATATATACCCAAGGGCTGCAGCACACTTGCGCGCCCAATCTTTCATATCACCTTACTAGTATTCGCCTTCGAGCTTTCAGGCTCGTCGCTTCTTCTTACCACACTTCTGTGCCCTTTCTCATAATCTCATATTTGCTCATGTATATCGTGTACCCCACTGCAATCTACTTCGAACTGTTCAGCGCTGCTAGCACGCTGCAGCCGGTTTCATGCTCGTTCCTGTAGTGGCTCCGGCGGGCCGCCAGCCTGTTCAGCTATGCTTGCCTAGCTATACATAGATATTCACAACGCTCGAGTTTCATTATAGGGCTCTACAGCTCGATGGTGTTGAATGGAAGTCGATGCTTGAAGACAAAATGGGACACCGTTCTTTCTCCACACTTCACGCTGGAGATTTATAATCAGTCGTGATGTCAGAGCTGCACAGCATGGACGGAGGAAATGGAAGACTTCTTATTAGAGACCTCTGTCTTCCATACATGTCATTGGAGATACTCAAAGACTACCTATTCTAGGAACAATTCTTTCATTACAAATTATTCCTAAACCATCGTCAACATGTCACTCCAAGGAAAAGTCGTGCTTCTGGTATGGATCGGTCCGTCTCAATATTGTGTAGCGAAGTCAATACTGATAAAACCGTGCATAGACCGGTGCCTCGATGGGCATCGGTGAAGCCTGCGCAACGGCTTTGGCGGCCGAAGGTGCTACGCTTGTACTCGTCTACAGAACAGAGGTACAGAGAGATCTAAAACCGTCAATTTCAATATTGGCTCGATCGCTGACAGCTACTAGGCCAAGCTATCTGCTCTACAAGAGAAGCTACAAGCCTCCAACCCTGGCAGCAAGATCATCTACAAGGTAGCCGATGTTGGCGACTACGACGCCGTCGATGCCGCAGTTGATTCAGCCGTCGAGGAACTTGGCAGGATCGACATCCTCATCAACAACGTTCGTCACACGCTTTGCCATTGAGATAAGAGGAATGCAAGACTGACACCGACTCAAGGCTGGCCTCGCACTCGATGCACCAGCTCCATTCTACGAGCTCCCCATCACCTCCATCAAGACCATGAACGCCACTAATGTCTCTGGCTACATGTACGCCACATACTCGGTCCTCAACCGCGGTATGAAGCCCGGCTCTGCGCACGGCACTATCCTCAACATCACGTCGACTACTGCACTGGAGGCACCTCCATTCCCCGGTGAAGCCGTTTATCATGCCAACAAGGCTTGCCAGGAGGGCTTCACAAACTCCCTGCGCAACGAACTAAGTGGTACAGATATCAGAGTTCTGGCTTTGAGGCCGGGTGTTGTCGCAGGCCACTTCCATCAACTGCGAACTGGTGGAGATGAAGATGCTTACAAAGGCTTCATGGAGGGATATGAGTACGTTTTGATACCAGTTTTTGGCTGTATGGGATCGGAAAACTGACAATTATCTGTAGGCCTTTGCTTGCGGAGGAAGTGGCGAAGAACGCGGTGTGGATGCTGCAGCAGCCAGAGAAGATATCGATCAAGGCTTTGGATGTTGTTCCTTCGGCACAGAGGAGCTTGAGTGTATTTGACCGGAAGTGGTCTGAGAGGCGTCAGGGCTCGTAGATGCTCAGATCTGTGTACAATTCACGACAGTACATAAAGTTATGCACTTGCCATATTTTATGATACTGTCAAACTAGCTCATGAGGCGAATAAACAAGTCAATGTCTTCTGTACGCCAACACATGTTAATGTAGATGCAGTCGTCAAGTATCGTCAAGTCCGTCACGGGTATCTATCTTCACGCACGGCCCCCCTCACTCACGCACACAGCCGTGCGCCAGCCAGCGACCTCCACCACTTACCCGCACGTCGTCAGAGGTTCTCACAGGCCGGCCGAGTCGTCTCAGCAAACATGATGATCTGATCACCGCCAACAGCGTCGCCGTCGAAGCATGCGCATTCGTCGCCACCACCAACAATATCTTCTACCGCGCTCCACTGCGCCTGCTGCTCCGCGATGAGTGAATGAGCCTGCAAAATCGCCGCCGGTCTATGGAACCTTCCCAATCCGCGCATCGCCCACAACCACATTACCTGCCTGCTAGACAGATATTCCATATGAGCGCGCCCTGAGACTCACCTCGCGACAAAAACCACATTATCTTTACACCCGTTACGCACCACCCTGCGCGAAGCCCGCAATATGCGTAACTCTCGCTCGCGCCCCGTGTCGCAGCACTCAAATCAGCCCGCCGCCCTGGCACGCCTGGACCCGTTGCAGAGCAGGAAGATCTTCAACTGCATCGTAGATGACACCGCTCTCGTCGCCGGTGTCAAGAAGAGCACGAGGAACGGTATCAGACAGTGGGTGAAGAATGGACAGATCCGACTCTTTGTACCACTTCACGGTATGCACACTCGAATTGCACGTCTACCAGCAGTGCCATAGACGCTAACACATGATAAAGCCCTCGAACAGCTTAGTCGTCAGAAAGGCGCAAGCAACCGCCACGGAGAAGATGTGCGCGACACGCTAGACTGGCTGGACGATGCCACCTCCAAGCACCCGAACATCGTTACCTTGCAGGGCGCCGAGGAGACTTTCGCAAAATGGTCCGAGGTGGAGAGGTTCGCTGTTCCACGCAGCTTGTTCTCCGAATCCGATCACGTTGACGTGGAAGATGACGACAACAGCATGTCCCAGCTCGAAGAACAAACCTCGCACAAGCTGGTACTTTCGGGATCCAACCGCAAGGGCTCTGTCAGCTCCCAGGCCTCGGGCTCAGCTCATTCGGATGCAGCATCTTCGATGCAGAGTGTGCGTTCCAGCCTTAGCGCCTTGTCCCCACCTACATCACCTCTCAAATCTACTGCCACTGAACCAGCTTCGAGTGGCAAACACGATTCGCAGCTTTCCAGCAGTGGCAACGTCCACGTTCGACTCCAGCCACTCTTCAACTACATCCTATGGCGCATCCATCAGGAACTCAATCCTGCTGCTGCCCTCGAAACCTTCATCTTTCTCTGCAACGATCCTTCGAAGACTAACGCTGCCAAAGGATTCGACATTCGCAGCAAACGCCTTGAGCAGCTTCGAGATGTCGTTGGCCGCGAGGATCGCGAATACCGCAACAGGCTGAGCGTTCTCAACAAGGAAGGTCAGCAACAAGCTGCGACCACTCCCGCAGTCAAGACTACAAAGGAGCCTAAGTCTCCACCAACAGCACCAGCAGCTATGCTTGGCCAACAGAATGCGGTCATGGATCCCGATGCTTTCAGCCGCTCCGTACAGCCTGTGGCAAAACCTGGACCGGTCGCTCCTTCGAGCCCGCGCGGCAACTATGTCCAGCCGGGTCGTGGCGCCACACGAGGAAATTTCCGTGGAAGCCCTCGAGGCAGAGGTGCGGTGCCCAATGGGACTGCTGCTGGACGCGGTGGTTTTGGATCATCTAACACACGTCGTGGTGGTGCTTCTGCTGCGCAGATGGACGGGCAGATAGACCCTAACAGCTTCGAGCGTCCACGTGGCGGCAACATCGCCCGAGGTGGTGGTGGAGCAGGCGCAGGAACAGGCAGAAAGCTTTGGGTTCCGACTTGATCTACGACTGTCGCCTTGTCACCGGAAGGGACAAATCAACAACAATCACCAGAGTTTGCCACAAGAGCAAACCACAACCGACTGCCTTAGTTGTGCCGATGCCTGGCCGACATTTCGTGGTCGTCTAAGCGCAAAGCTGGGCTCCACCTGAGCACAACATCCAGAACTGGCTCTTGTCTACAGTCGTTCTTTGTCACGGTCACGGCAGCGGTCGCTCCAAGACACTATACACAGCAGAATGCCGGTGCCTACTTTTGGTATCTAGTCAAACTCGAGGATCGAGGGGCTGAGATAGGAGATTGTGGAGGGAAATTTCTTCATGCCTGGAGAGGAAATGGAAGAATGTACGGCTGAAGTCGAAGTACTGCTTGGTTGCTTGTTTCTGTTTTTTGCTTAAACTCGGCTTTTCTTCACGATTTATGTCTATCAGTCTGTTGCTGGTACTACCAAATGCAATCGTTCTAAAAGAGCTGGCGTCGACACACCTACACTCGTCTCGCTTAGACTATGCCTGCCATGGACCATGATACACTGTGCCCGATGGTTCTCGAGCTGTTCAATGCGACCAATCTTCCGTAGCGGCGTTGCAAACGGGATTGTGGTAGATTTTCAAACTCCGGTTGTTATACAAAGGCTGAGTGATCTACAGGCGCCGCTCAGCTCCGCCTGACTGTGCAACATACTGGTGAAATGTTGATCTTGACCGAGAAACCACTCACGCGCCGCCCGGAACGTGTCGTGTCTGGTCCCCGGCCGTGATCTATTCAACTGGACCCCGGTGAGCTGCCTTGTCGGACAGACACCTCAGACGTTTTGCTTCATTCTTCATGGTTTGTATCGAAACATTGCATAAGAAGTAAGACCACCGCTTCCGTGTATCAAACCACTGATGCGTTCAGACAAGCTGAACCTGTCGATACTAATGATCGCAACGTCCTAGCATCGAAGGATCGGACATGCGTGTTTCACGAATTACGTTTTAGTCGTAACCGCAGCGGTCTGAGTCTGCTGCTGCTACATTTCTTTGGCCGGCTTCGGAAACACATCGATCCTCACGGTGTTCCTCAAACAGTCAGCTCGAAAAGATTCGCGGTGAAGACTGTTTGCTTCACAAGGACGAATCGACGATGCAATGCCGTCCCGTGCTATAAGAAGAGGTGGTGGATGCCCGTCTTTCGATTACTTTTACTCATCAACAGTAAAATCTCACAGCCTCGTGAACCAAACAATCAATCAACCGAAACATCTCTTCAATCGTCAAAATGAAGTTCTTCGCTCCAACTCTCCCACTCATCACCGTCCTCGCGGCTCTCTCCAATCTTGCGGCCGCAGGCCCAACTCCCGACGGCAACCTCGTGGTCCGAGATGTCTGCCCGCCAGGATACCCAAGCTACTGCAGGAAAACTGGCAGTCCTTGCGCGGCATCGAACGGAGTCCACGAGTTCTGTAGCTGCGATAGGACAAACATCGTAAGTATCCACCATCTTGAGTAGATTTGACCTTACTTCGTGCAACGATCTAACAGCCGATGATAGGTGAAGTGCAAGAACGGCAAATGGACCGATGGCCAGGATTGCCAGGCCGGTGGAACTCAATGTACCGCAAGGAACGACGGGGCGAACGCTGAGTGTATCTGAGAGGCGAGCAGCATGGGTTGGTAGCAGTGCGATACTTCAACATATCGCGGTGTGGCAGGGGTCTTTGAGGGTGGTGTGAGGTAGTCGAAGGTATACACTCGTTTTGAATCACCGGGAAATATCGTAACGGAGATGAGGATGTTCTTCCCTGTGAAACAGAAAGCTTCTCAGATTCTCGTACGATGTCGCATCATGGTTTCCTCGTCCGGCTGTTCCGCTGCACATGTTCCTTTGTTTGACTTGACTCTGTTCGGTTCAGGAGAGAGTATTGCTCCCTACCTTGTGAGGTGTTTGGTATGACCACGAGCGAAAACTGGTGTCATGTTAAGAAACCTGCTTGCATGTGCACGTGAACATGTGTCGAATCTCCTCACTTGACCATTCACTCGAACGCAGACACGATTTGGGACACAAAAGACTGAATACGGACCAGCAAACACTAGAAGACGTCTGAGAACTTCTATTAACGGTTCAAACACTCGATTGACACGGATATATACCAACCAATACATTTTTGATCATGGAATGGCAGTTTTGTTCAACCCCAACCCTGACCCTATTGATGAATCGATGCATAAGTTCGCATATGCACATCACCACCACATACGTGTATGTCTACGTACATTTCATCGTAGAGGAATGATTTTAAGAGTGTTGCGATTCCCTCCTTCGATCGATATAACCAAAAAGACCCTACGATAATTGCAGTGGTCGAAGGCCAAGTGGACCAAGAACTCTGAGTTGAAAGTGATCTACAAGGCAGTAGCTAATTAAGCTTCACACCTGTCTCAGCAAGTCATCGTGTCATCACGCGCCTTGAACGTAAGCACTCTACGCGTGTATTGCCATCATCGTGACTGAAATGATCACCGTGTTCCATTGTTTACTCTGCCGGGGTTCACATGCAGCTACGATCAGGAGCTAGGGTTTTCTGGTTTCTGCCTGCAGCCAGACACCATGAACCTTGCAGACAGCATCAAGACTACGTCAAGACTCTCCGTCGTGCTTCACCGGTATGGCATCACCACTGTGCTTGGAATCGAGAGAATCCTATAAGTAGGCAGTTGAGCGAGCGTCTTGTGACCACACTACGATCATCATACTCACAGCCAAACTTACCACTACACTCACAAACTCCATACACCATGACTGACAACCAGAACCCCGGCAACTTCGCCAATCGTCCCAAGGAGGAGGTCCAGAACATCGCTTCGAAGGGCGGCCAGACCGGCACAGAGAACTCCGGATTCGTAGGTTCAACACAGCGTCGCAACTATTGCGTAGAAACTGATCGCATCAACAGGCTTCCATGGACAAGGAGAAGGTGGTATGTCATACCAAGTGCCTTGACAACCATGATCCTGACCTCGACTAACATCTTCACAGCAAGACATCGCTTCCCAGGGCGGCAAGGCGAGCAGTGGAAGCTTCGAGAAGGGCAGCGAGGCTGCGAAGGAGGCTGGCAGGAAGGGAGGTCAGTCATCTTAGAGAAAAGACTACTACGCTTTCAAGCCACGACGGCTACGATACTGAATGAATGAAACTGTGTCACTACATCGCCCGGTTTTCATAAATTGGTGAAGTCCGATGATTACAAAACGTTTTGTTGAATCTTGTTCAACAACACTGCATGGTGCTACACACTCCCACAACGCCGAAGGATATCTTGAATTCAATGGCCCAGTCGTAATCATCGCGCAAAAAGCGTATCAATCCTATGCACCAATGTCGTCGACCACGCAGTTCGGGTGTACGACATACATGGTCTTCTCTTCCTGCAGGCCCTGACCGTCTTCGTCGGCAAGGCCTTCGCCTCTGATCTGAAGAAGCACATTCGTCTGTGAAAAACGTTAGCAATAAGCTTTAGGAAGCAAATGATTTGTCCCGAACATACCTTGACCATCTTCTTCAGGACCTTCCTTGCCAGGCTCTTCTGTGTCTCCATATCTTCCTGGCTTTGAAGCTCCGATTCCTTCTGCTCCAGGTACCAGACAAGGAGATCCTCTTCGTCCACACCATCCTCCGCCGCGCTCTGGTCTTCGTTGACTCTGTGCAACAGCATGTTGTGGATCTTGATGTAGTCGTCGTACTTGATCTGCGTCCTCTGTCGAGGAGCAGGAGCAGGGGTAGCAGACGCTCTGACAGATGCAGATGGCCTGGCTTCCTCCTCTTCAGCCATAGGAGAATCGTCGTCTTGCTCGTCTTCAGCGGCACCATCGATGACATCTTCCAGGTTGGCACCTTCTTCGTCTTCGAACTCAACATCATCCTTCTCAACGCTGATGATACTTTGCTTGAGCAAACGGTATGCTTCATCGACGAACTCGGGTGTAATCTGATCCACGCAAGTAGCCTTCGCGATCGCCTCACTGAGACGGACCAGGGACTCCAACTGTCTGACGGTGATACGGTAAGAGTTCCTGCCCACGCCACCTTGCGCATCATCGGAACGCAGCTCTTTGTACCTCTCAACGAGCGTGACCTTGGCCTCGTCTGTAAAGACGGGCTGGAAGAGACGCGCGAAGCGAATGTATCGTTGCAACTGCTCAGTGCTGAACTCGGGCTCAATAGCTTCATCCTTCAGCTGGTGGATGCCGACAATGTGGCGCGCAAGATGTTCGTCGATCTGCTCGTTGCATTCGTCAAGGACAACGAAGAACAAATCGAAACGCGACATGATGGGTGCGCTCATGTTGATGTTGGCTCGAAGGGTGGTCTTCCGGTTGTAACGACCTCCCACAGGGTTGGCTGCTGCAAGGATACTGGTACGAGCGTTGAGAGTGGCTTGAATACCAGCCTTTGCGATGGAGATTGTCTGCTGCTCCATAGCTTCGTGAATAGCCACCTGATCGGCAATGTCCATCTTGTCAAACTCATCGATCGCGCAAATGCCGTTGTCTGCAAGCATGAGGGCACCGGCCTCGATAGTGAACTCGCCCGTCTCCTCGTCCTTGACCACCGCAGCAGTGAGACCAGCTGCAGATGAAGCCTTGCCGGAGGTGTACACAGCTCGTGGAAGGAAAGAGCAGATGTACTTCAGGAACTGAGACTTGCTGGTACTGGGATCGCCCACGATACACACGTTCAAGTCGCCACGCAAAGCCATACCTTCAGGCGTGACTTTGCTCACACCACCCATGAGCTGAAGGAGCAAGCCCTTCTTGACGACAGTGTGGCCGTAGATCATTGGGGCGATAGAGTCGACCAGACGCATGAAGATGTTTGGCATTTGCACCATCTTCCTCAAGTCTTCAATCTCAGCAGGTGTAAGAGTGTCCAGGTATGCCTGCTGCGCCTCATCGCCAGTGCCATCACCAACATCGACCATCTGGTTGAGCGACGTCAGGATGTTACCTGCCTGTCCCTTCAAGTTCTGGTTCGGCTTCTGGCCAGTGGTTGACATATCAGGCGTGACCATGTTGGCAAGGAAAGCCATGCGGTAGGTAAGATCGCGGACACCGAGTGCCTTGAGACCACCCACGCCAGAGCCACCGGCATCACTGTTGCCACCTTGCGTATCACGTACAGCCTGGACGCGGCTGCCTGGGACTCGGAACTGACTGACGTCGGGTACCACAATCAATGTACCAGTGAAAACGCACTTCTCTCCAGCCTTTGACCGATCAACCATTTCGCCACGCAGGATGACATCCATGGTTCTGGGCATGCTTCCTGTAGGAATTTCAGAGCTGTTTTCCTGAATGCGCACCTTCTGCCAATCAATGAATGTGCTTTGACGGATGTCCAATCTCCAGGCCTGGCGATTCATGCATGTCACGTTCGGACACTGTGTGGGCTCGGTATATTTAAAGATCTGTTCAACGTCGGGTACCACGTTGTTGCACATTTCGCAAACAAAGGTTGCAAGATGCAATTCTGGCCGGACTTCAGACGTTCTTGTGACAGTACCAGACATTGATACGAGTTTGCCAATCTGCTCTGTACGAAGTTGTCGCACTCTTGAGACCAGTGGTAGGTTGTAAAAGGCGAGCGCAAAGATCTTGTCTGTCTGCTGATTTGGTGTCTTCTTGTGCAGGTCGTCTTCCTCGCTCATGCTGTTGTTTGCCAAAGAGGTGTCCGTTCTTGCTGTAGTTGATCCGGGCTGTCTGTGCTCACGGAAGTACTGTGGCTCGTACTTTGCGATCAAGTTGTGCAAGGCTCTGAGCATGTAAGGCTGGTATCTGTAGAAGTCGCCTTGGATCGCGCCAGCCAAAATGCCGTCGGCGAACTGCATCGTGTGTGTGAAATCGATGTATAGCGTTGAAAGCTGGAATTGCGCCAGGCCGTGGATTTGTGCAATGTAGTATCTGTTTGTTGTGACGGCGCTCGACGCAGGTGCAGCGGATGGTGTAGGATCTTCGGTGAACCTGTGACTGTTAGGACAAGTTCAATGCAGATATGAATACGATACATACTGCTCTAGGAACTCCTGGAACCTGTCCGACAAGCTCTCTCCTGTGGTGTCAACAACTCTGGGGATGTCCGCTCCAGGCACTTGTCGTCGCGGGCCTCTTCCTACAATCTCGTCGTCTGGGAAAGGCGCATCGCTGTACGCAGCAGGCGTGCCCATGATTGAGTTTGCGGCTCGTGGGCGAGACGAAGAGCGACCTTGTCGTCTTGACCGCGACGAGGGAGCATATGAGGGCGCTTGTGAAGGGGCATCGCTACGAGGTCCACCAGGTGTCGGCGCATAGCCATCGATCATTGACGACATGTCGGCGGTATGCTCTGAGAAAGTGCTGTTTGTGAGGTGGTGTTGCAGAGTGTACCTTATCTGGTATTGTCCTTGCAATTGCAATCGCGGGGCTGTTTGGTTTGGTTGTCACGGAACTAAATTCAATTCGACGCCAACCATGCGCGAAACACGCGACCACTCTCGATATTACGGTGGTCTATACGCGAAGATAGGCCACGAAGACAAAGTGCATGCAGGAACAATCTAGCGCCAGGGTCCCCAGAACCTGTCTCGCCCTCGAACCACTTTAATTTCTCAACTGGTGAGGGGCAAGCCATCTCCCTGACTGGACTGTGGAGAGACAACCCAATACAACACACGATCCAGGGAACCACCACGGTCTTTACCAGCAAACATGAGTGCCACCACTACCACCACTCAGACTCAGTCTGAGTACACGAACAACATCTTGCGCCTCTTCCCCGAGATCAACACCCAGCTCGCCGCTCAAACACAGGCCTCTGCCACCCAGGACAGCGATCTCGCTGGATACGATGAAGAGCAGATCCGTCTGATGGACGAGGTGTGCATTGTCCTGGACGAAAACGATGTGCCTATTGGTAGCGCCAGCAAGAAGGTTTGCCACCTTATGGAGAACATCGACAAAGGCCTCCTGCACCGCGCATTCTCCGTCTTCCTCTTCGACTCCGAGGACCGCCTGCTTTTGCAGCAGAGAGCGACCGAGAAGATCACATTCCCCGATCTCTGGACCAACACATGCTGCTCCCACCCTCTGGGCATTCCCACCGAGACTGGCGCCACCCTGCCCCTGGCGATCGAGGGCGTGAAGCGCGCGGCGCAGCGCAAACTGCAACAAGAGCTGGGAATCAACCCTGAACAGGTGCCCATTGAGAAGTTTGACTTCCTCACGAGGATACACTACAAGGCGCCCAGTGATGGCAAGTGGGGCGAGCACGAGATTGACTACATCTTGTTCATCAAGGCCGACGTCGATCTTAAGATTAACCCGAACGAGGTGCGCGATTCGAAGTACGTCTCCGCAAGCCAGCTCAAGGATATGTTCAGGGACGAGTCGAACAAGTTCACACCGTGGTTCAAGCTTATTTGCGAGAGCATGCTGTTCGAGTGGTGGGACCACCTGAACGGTGGCCTGGAAAAGTACAAGGGCGAGACCGAGATCAGGAGGATGTGAGCGAACAGGCTATATGTGATGTGGTTCGGTGTAGTCGTTGATGTTGTTACGTTATGGATAGCGGCATGTGTTGGCGTTTATTGCTGACTTTATCTTGAGATACCAATTGTGCGTATTACGCCAATTTTTAATTCAGTACATTCGACAAATTCAGTAAATGAACAATTTTAATTGTCATCATGGCCGTCTGCTTGTTGCGACTCGCGACTGACTGAAGTTGGCAGGTGCGATGAGGTCGGCTTCACGCGTGCCTTCTTCAGATGGCAGCTGCAGGCATCAGCCAAATTGAACCTCACTTCGTCGCAGCTTCAGCCGCTCAACAACATGTGAGCTTTTCCAACAAGATGTGGGAGCATCGCAGATCCCATTGGTAAACTATTCGACGCCGGTTGACTCTCCACCGCGGTGAACATCAGACTCTCAGCGACATGCTAGCCATGGGTAACGAGCATCGGATGAGTGCCCAGGCACACATCGCCGCCAGCGCCCCAAAGAGAACCTATGGCAAGCACAATCACAAACTCCTACCTCTGACTGGAAGCCAGTTCTTGCGCAACGATGTCTTTGGCACGGTCGAGAAAAGGGCCTTTGCGAAAAATTCCGTACAGAGGACAGACCAACAGTCTTCGGCCGATGAATCACCTCTATCGGATGCAGAACCAACCCGCAAGCAACAGAGCAAGAAAGTGGCCACAGCTCGAACGAGACAATCTCGCGCGCCCACCAAATCAGTGTCGACTGTGAAGCCAACGAGACTCGAGGCTGGAGATGTACCTGGTGTACATCCAGATACAGAGGAAGACGAAGAAAGGCCTTCGCGCTCGCCGCCACGTGATAAACCTGTTGTGAAACATCCCAGATCACGCCAATCACCTCCCTCTGCGCACGAGAAAGGCAAGCTCAAATCGGCAGGTGTGGTCAGAGGTCGCCTGCCTTTGAACGAGTTGGTACTGGTTGCTGGAGCGAGAAACGACGATGTGTTCAACATTCCCAACAGGAACCACAGAACGCTGCTCAGAGATCCAATCTCATGCTCCGCTCAGCCCCTGATCGATGCAGTGAGCTCTGTACATTCGGGGACAACGCCTGCGAAACGCAAGGCGAAGGCTCCACTGAGCGCAATCAGAAAGCGACTACGCACTCCCTCATCGGGACACAAGTCCCTCGAACAATTGCGGAGAAAGTACAATGCACCTCAAATCACACCCACAGGTAGTCAGGCGAGGCAGATCGTGGGCGATGGCTTTGAAAGTGCAGAGCTTACTCCCACCCATCCGTTTCGATACACCGTCAAGCACTCACGCAAACAACATGAACCATTGCTGGCGGGATTGAAAGCGCTCAGTCTTGCCAGTGGTCCACTCCCTGAAGTTGTCTTCTTGACCGAAAATGATCCAAGTCAATTGAAGCTTGCGAAAGGCGACACCTCCGACCGTAACGAGACTACATTGGGTTATCTGGCGCCAGCCGCCGTTACACCATCGAATGGCATGTCGAATCCTTCGTCCATTCGGCGCGTCAGCTTTAACTATGATGTCGAACGTGCCATTTCAGCCCAGTTGGCCTCGGTCTCTGCGCCAAGGAGACAGCCGAGCATCGCTCTGGGGAGTGAAGAGGAGGCGGAAGAGGAAGATGATGGAGACGAAGCTGGCGATGAGGATGAGGACGACGACGAGGCAGCAGATACCTACCTCGATCAAGATGAGCTACCCCCAGAGGAGGACCACATCATTATGGATCAAATCCACGAGATACCAAAACGTCCACCGGGCGCTCGTTCGCAGCCTGAAAGCCCTGCACCCAAGTTTGTGCCGCAGATGCAACAACATGGCCAGCGACCACTGGCTCCAGTCTCCAATGAATTCCTTCAAGACGTCAATCGTCCACGTACACCCAGCTTCCGTCGGCGCACATTCTCCGGCCGGCCGCTCCTCAATGAAGTGAACGAACCCATCGTTGATGATTTCCATGTCGACGACATGCTTTTGGGCGACGAAGATGGAGAAGACTCGACTGTCATGCGTGGTAGTGTCGAGTACATCACCACCAAACTTAACCCTGATCCTCACGAGATCCCTGGTGGTGAGATCCCGATGCGATTTCCAAGCAGAGACCACCAAGAAAAACAGATAGGGTTCAGTCGCACCTCGAGTACACAGCCCAGATCTATCCTCAAGAACAGCACGCCTCACATATCAAGCGATACAAACAGACCCGAGAGCACTGCCGCAAACACTCGCCGTAACAGCATGGTCGACGTAGAAGAAAGCCGGTACTTCAGTGCTGCAAAAGACCAGCTCGACTCTACATCAACGAAGCCCATCATCATCCGCAAGAAATCGAGCTCCCGCTTCTACGAGCCGATCGAAGTGCCTTATAGCGACGAGATGGTGCTTGAGACGTCTCCCAAGAAGCCAGATTACACGAACAGGAACCAGCTGCACCTACTGAAGCGTACGAACGAGGCCCTCTGGACCTCGAGCGCTGTTCCGGTGCCTCAGACAGATCTGGCGAGCTTGACCAGGAGTGTGAGCAGGGAGAACGGCACACTGAGCCAGTCAGTGAGGCGTCGGAGCAGTCTTAGGTTCCGAAGCCCGAAGAAGCTCGTTTAGTATGGGTGAAGGGCAGGCCTATGGGTGGCACACGTGATGTTTTTCTACGTGTTTGCTTTGTAGCATATATTTTGACGGAGAATCTCAGATGGAGATGCGATGTTCATGATTAGCTTGGTACGTGATTTTACGGTTGCAGCAAACTCGTTTGGTTTCATTGCGCGTTGTCTATGATATCGTATGACTTTTTGACGCCCACATTCTACCTGACAATGCCACCAGTCAGAGAGGGGACGGTGCAGTTGCCAGACTTAGTCTTGAGTGTAGCAAGACCAGTCTTGCCACTGTCCTTCAGCTGCTCGACGGCTGACACATCGAAGGCAATCTCCTTGGCCTCAGTAGTGGTGAAGCCGACCTGGCAGTAGTCCCAGACCTTCTTCTTGGGGTTCAGAACCGGCTCAGGCTCGCCCTCCCAGCCCTCGAAGTAGACACGGTCACCAGCCTCGGCGGCAACAGGTGGGTCGACGAGCTCGACGGGACCAGCGTGGTTGTCCTCGACACCGGGTGCGAGGCGGGGAGAAGCGGCAAGGACCATGGCGCAGGACTTGATGCCGCGCATGGTAACGGGCTTGAGGTTGCAGACGGTGACGACCTTGCGGTTTTGCATATCCTCGAGGGGAATGAGGCCGTTGAGGCCAGAGCAGACAGTGCGGACAATCTTGCCCTCGTATTCAGAGGTGTTGTCGGTGCCGGGTGCGTCGCCGCAGTTGATGGTGCTGACGAACAGCGAGTCGGCGTTGGGGTGCCTCTCAGCCTTGAGAATGTGTCCAACGCGCAAGTCGATCATGGCGGGAGTGAGAGGCTTCTCGACAGCAGCGGCCTTGGGAGGCTTGGGCTGCTTCTCCTTCTTCTCCTTCTTGACACCAGGGACCTTGGCGGCGACAGCGCCTGCAATCTTCTCGCCAGTCTCCTTTGCCTTCTCGCCGGTCTCCTTTGCCTTCTCCTTGACCGACTCGCCAGCAGGGGCCTCTCCACCAGCAGCGGCGGCCTTCTCCTTCTTCTTCTTCTCTTTCTCGGCCTTGGCGTCGAAGGTCTTGACCGGCGCAATGATCTGGTCAACGTCGACGGGGACCTTCTCGCTCTCATCGACCTTCAAGCTGAACATGGGAGAGTTCTGGACGAAGTCGAGGTGGCGGACAATGTGGTGGTAGCCCTGCTCGCCAGTGCGCTCCTCGGGAGTCCAGAGCTTGACGATGGGTGCCAGGCGGGCGTACATGCCCACATCGGCGACGGAGGGCTTGCTGCCGAGGAGGGTAGAGCGAGTGGAGAGGTGGGTGTTCAAAGAAGAGAGACGCTCAGCGGTCTTTGCGGGATCCTCAGTGGCAGTAGCGATGTGGGAGGAGGTGATGAGCCATTGCTCGATCTCGGCCTTCTCAGGCTGGGTGTACTGTGATGCCTGTCAACTGTCTGTTCATGATTTCTACCACGTTTTTAGAACATACCTCGACCTGAGGGTAGGCGCTGGCAGAGAGCTTGTGAGGGTCGTCGCCGGCGTCCTGGGTCTGCGGGTATGAGTTGTTGATCAAGGCCTTGACCTTGTCGTCGATGTGGATGGAAGCCATGTTTCTGATGCTGATGCTGATCCTGGGATGTAGTAGTGCTCTGTGGCAGTGGTGAGTCGCAATCCGAGGCCAATGGGTATTTTGTTTCGTTGCAAATGCGCGTAGTGATAGTGGGGTAGTAGTAGTGCGGAAGATGGGTCTTGTTAAAAAGTAGTGACGCATAATTTCAATCTCGTTGGAGCGAGTGTTTTGCCCCACGCTGGAGCTGGAGCGTGACAAGACGAGAGACTTCGAGAACTGAGAGACTCCCAAGGGTCCGCACTGTTCACTCCTCCAACCCGTCCTTGCCGTCTCCTGAGTCTTGATCAACAGCAGACCACTTACTTCATCCTGAGTTTCCAATACGTCTGTACTCTTCTATGCCGTCAACACCTGGATTACCCCTACACACATGGCCTTGCAATGATGCGTTGCCTCATGCAAGTAATTGCAATGTTTGTCATCACCAGTTTGCTGAAAGTCATCGAAACCAGACCAGATTCAAGAAGAGAGAAAGATCTTTGTCCATGAAGACGCTGCACATGCGTACTATCACGGACTTAGCCGTTGAGATGCGTCGAAAAGTTATGTCGACCGACAAGCACTTGTCACGATAGGTTTGTCAGGTCATCAATCGATACCTTGGTATGTTGCTTGCCGGCCTAACAAAGAGGTTTGCTTGTCTTGCTGCCTGATATGCAAGTTGAAGAGTTTCTGTACCTTCCCGTAACGTGATTGTGGTCTGCTCTCTGCATTTGATGCGATCTCCATTCACTTCCGTTTGCTTGTATTTTCCTCTTTGTACTGGATCGCTCGGAGCATCAGATAAATCCTTGTATGAATCGCGCCACGGAGCACAACCAAAGCCTCCAAGCCCAGACACCACCATGGCGGACGAATTCGTCACAGGAATGCGAGGCCTACTCAGCGTGAGTGATACAGAAGTCAGTACATCGACGAGCAGCAACGGTACAGATTCAGTGCAGGAAAACGAAGAGACCGCGACAGACGCAAATGTAAAGGATACAGAAGGTAATGGTTTATCGCCTTGTTCCAATGAACCGCTACTGACGACCCTTACAGAGTCCTTCTTCGAAATCATCATCGCCCACGGCAAGGGCTTTGGCCTGTTCGCCACAAAGGATATTCCTCGTGGAACTCGCATCATCGGAGAAAAACCTCTCCTCGCTGTACCAGGCCAGAAGGGAGACGATCTCGACTTGTCCGATCTTGAGACCACACTCCGAGCCCTCGACCGCGAGCAATACGACAAGATCTTCGAGCTTCATCGCGGCAACAAGGCTACATCTGCCCTGGCCAAAGCGCTCCTCAGTCAACAATCACAAGCGCTCAGCGGAGCTTTTCGTGATGAAGACATTCTCGATGCAGTCGCAATCTTTACAGTGACTAGCGTTGAGATGGGACCGGGTGGCCACTACGGCGTCGGGATCTTCGAACATTATAGCCGCATCAACCATGCCTGCAATGGCAACGTTCAGTGCTCATACAATCCGCTACTGAAGAAGCTGACGGTGCACACGACCCGACAGATCAACAAGGGCGACGAGATCTTGACGAGCTACATCGATGGTACCTGCCGTACACGCGAAGAGCGCCGAAATGTCCTTGATCACTGGGGCTTCGAGTGCGGCTGCGAATGTTGCGTTGGGTCGAAGGCAGCTGCAAGCGAACGCAGGCGCAGCAAGATGTCCACGCTGAAACAGCGGCTGGCTGTTTACGCAAAAAAGCCAGCATCCCAGGTGCCGCGTAGCCCCCGAGCAGCCCTTAGACTGTGTGAAGATATACTGGAACTGTACAGGTTCGAGGACATCACAGATTACAACCTCGCGCTTCTGTAAGTGTCGCGCTGCTCACCACTGGTCTCCTGAGAAGCCTGCTGACGCACCTATAGCTACCGCGACTGTTCCGATTGTTGCCTTCAATCGGGCCTGTTCGACAAGGCAGTCAACTACGCCAAAAAAGAACGCAATGTCGAGCGTTACTGCCTGGGTACGGACATTTCACCTTTCGTAAAGGGTGCAGACATCCAGCTCAAGCATGTACTCTCCATGCGTGAGAAGGACGCCGCTCAGCGCAAGGCTACCGAGAAGCTTCGGAAGGAGGAAATGACGCTTGAGATGGAGATGGCGCAGCCAAAGAAGAAGGGTGGCAAGGGAAAGAAAAAGAATCGCAAGGGAAAGAAGAAGGGCGGTAAGGGAAAGAAGAAGGGTGGAAGGGGGAAGAAGAAGGGTGGAAAGGGAAAGAAGAGAAGGGCGGAAAGGGAAGGAAGAAGTGATTGCTGATCGAAGATGTGACACATCGATTACCGGATGGACTCCTCTACTGGTTTAGGTATGTAGCAAGTATCAGCTCGATATGAGTGAGGTGTGCGATGTTCGCGTACCTTCCCGCGCTGCAGGTCGTCGTTTGCTCTTTCCGTTTGTACATGCAGGCTGCAGGCTGCAGGCGATACGACGCGACAAGAGATTATTGAAAGACTCCGAGTTCCCATTCCCATTTTCCCGCAACCACACAATCATCCAGCATTTCAAAAGCCATCGCAAATATGGCCATTGATCTGCCACTGGAAAGCGAGGAAAAGTCGACCAAGACCATTCCCGGGAAACGTGCCCAGAACGGTCTACCAATTCACAACGGTCAAGAGGAAGCCGGAACAAAGCACACGCCTGGTATCTCGTCTGGTGTCGTAGTAGAATCACCTAAAGCTGCTAACATCTTCTACAGGCGCAGTCTACGAACTTGTCATCACCAGCGGTAAAGGCTATGGCCTCTTCGCAACCGACAGCATCCCTCGTGGAACCCGCATTCTCAATGAATCGCCCTTGATTACCATGTCGCCATCTTCATCGCTGTCGGACGAATACGGCCTGGCCGTTCTTGACGTCGCAGAACTTAGCATGGCGCTCGACGCTCTTTCACCAGAGCAGCACGAAGCCTGTTTCGCACTCTACCATGACCCTCACGCCGCATCCAGAGCACGCAAGCGTATCCAGCGAGCCCAAGAAAACTTCAAACAGGCAACTGCCGGCAAGAACTTTATCGACGCTCACAAGATCGAATCGCTAGTCAAACTCCATGCCATCTATCAGACAAATGTGATTCGACTCGGCGACGACGAGACGAGTGGATCAGGAGTGTTCCCACTGGCCAGTCGCCTCAACCACTCATGTGTCCCGAACTTGCAGATTCACTACATACCTGAGAACAAAAAACTTGTCGCCCATGCTGTCCGTCACATCAACAAGGGAGAGGAACTGACTATCAACTACTACACTGTGGTGTGGATGTCTCGCACACGACGCGACAGCGTCTTTGGGCACTCCAACTTCAAGTGTGTGTGCAGAGCCTGTACTGGCTCTCAAGCCACTGCGAGTCAAGTGCGACGTGAGAACATGGTCGCGCTGGAGTACGACCTGACCGCGTTCGACAGACCTGACAGATACGTTCGAGACATCAGTACTCCGCAAACACCACAACAAGCTCTGGAAGTGGGCGAAAACATCATAGAGCTGCTCAAAGCCGAAGGGATCGCTGATCAGTGCCTCCAAAAGGCGTAAGTCCAAGAATAAAGTCTCTCTCCACCGATCAAGCACTGACCGACGTTCTTAGTTACCGCCGCTGCTCCAAGTACTGTCTCAAAGCTGGTATGCTCGACAAAGCTGTCACTTACGCCAAGAAAGAGCGTGACATCGAGCGCTATTGCATTGGCGCCGACACCGCTCAGATGGCACATCTGGAGGCCGACCACAAGGGCGCCGAGTTCTGGCTGAAGTACGTTCTGAACGAGCGACAGCTCCACCACATCAAGCAGAAGGCAGCCGAGAAATGGCTCAAGGAGGAGATGGCACGTGAGACAGCGGCGAAGACCAAGAAGAGCGGCAAAGGAAAGAAGAAGTGATTGATGGGCAAACGTGTACGAACCACCATATCGTTGAGCGCAGCTTCGTTGCGCTGTGAGTGACAAGGAGGCTTACAGGAAATCCAAGGTGTGTTAGAATACCTCGCCGCCGCGAAAGATGGGACGCCTGTAGCGCGTCACCACTGATCGCAGCGTAAGTGCAACGGCTTTCTTCTGCGTTCACAGATAAGCTGTCACCGCCTTTATACATTAGCTAGCAAAAAACGCTCAAATGTCTGATATGATGTTCCAATCACATGGACCTCCAGTCGAACATGTACGAGTCGCGGACGCTGAGAATAATCTCACCAGGCCTGCATGCCGATCAGATCGCGTGAGTGCGTAAATGTTCTTCAGAGAATATGGTCAACTCAAACATGTGACTTCCAAACTCAAAAACTCCAGCCTTTCGCGCTACCAACGAGACCGCGATACTATACAAAGCCAAAATCTGCATTACCAGAAGTCTTAGAGAACGCCACCAAATTCGGGATCGCCTTGCGCCAGTCTTGCTATAGCCACCCAGCTACACACTCAAAGTCTAAGAGCTCTGCACCTTGTGGTCGCCCTGCACAGCCTGCGCATACGTTGGCGGCACATCGGTGCTTGGGCGCGATGACTCTGCTGGTGTGGGAGCAGAAGGTCCCACGAAGCCGTTCTGCTGACCAGGGAATTGCGCATCGGGCCTGTTGTTGCCCACAGTGCCGTATCCTTGCTGGCGAGCGGGTCGGCCGCCAGGCGCATACTGTGGCTGGCCCTGGACGTAGTAGTATGTCACGTTTCCTTGCTCTTCATCGTTGACTTGTTCGTAGGTTGGGTCGGGTGATATGGCGATGATGTACCATGCGTGGAAGAGGCCTGGGAGGAAGCCGAGCACTGTTTTACGATTGTTAGCCATGTGTCGCTGAGATGTTGTGCTACGAGGTAAGGCGTACTGCAAAGCGCAATGTTGATCAGACTGTCAGCAGAGCAGATGCCTCTCTTCACCCAGACCGCAAGAGGAGGGAAGATGATGGCGACAAGGCCGAGGAAAATGTCGCTGCCGCACATGTTGGATTGGTGGTATTGATTTGTTGCTCGATGTGTGTCTGCGAGGTCGAGAAGATTGTCAAGTCGGGTTGAGAGAATGCCGTCTTCAGGTCACATGTCATGCGGAATCTGGGTGCCTTGAATGCGGCTGTGCTGATGACGACAAGGGTGGCGGTGGTTTTCCCCACTCCACTCCTTCAGCGCGAGAGTCACATGTTTACGCGCCGTCTCGTTTCATCCTTCAATACCTTACCGGTGAGAGAGCTCAACCGACTATGTGTGATCATACCAGTAAAACCGTTATCTTGCAGTGAATCCCCTCATTCTCGTCGGTTGACCGACATTATCTCTCACCACCTTGTGTCGAAACACCACATGCTGATTATTACGCGCAATGTCTCCGAGCGCCCAACACAGACTCCAAACCAATCCCGTCGCGACTCCCTCTTCAATGGCAGAAGACCTATTACATAAGCTACCAGCCGAGCTCCGAAACTGGATCTACGAAGCATGTCTGATTCCTCGTGAGAGGCCCTATCAAGTCGAAAAGGTGGTCAAGCCCCACCAGACACGATTTGTATATTCGAAAGGGCTCGCCGACATGGCAATGCCGATGATGGTGCCACCACGGCTTCTCGTACAAGAGCCTGCTTTGCTCCGGGTCTCAAAATCGATTCGCCGCGAAACCCTGTCTATGCATTATGGCACAAACACTTTCCGCTTGCTCAACATTGCCGTCTTGAAAGATTGGTTGGTCTACATAGGCAGTGAACGGAGGGCTGTTCTGCGATATATCCAATGCATGGAGCTTCCAACTCCGCTGACTCGACTCTTCTTGCGCTTTAAGGGACCACCTCTCTACCATACGCTGCATGCTTTGGAATACTTTGAGATGAGATTAGCGCAAGATGGTCTCGAGATCTCTGCTGGCGCGTTGCACTTCCCGCTTTGCGTCAGGCGCCCAAGAGGGCACGACTGGCAGGCCTGTTTCTGTGGGCCCTTGCGACGTGTTGATAACGAAATCTGGTCGAATGCACAAGATGTGGCAAAACGTCTGAGTGATCAGGATTGGCAAAGCTATGTTGACATTCGCTTGGCAGTAGAGAAGATTCGCGCTGCATTGATGAAGGACCAGCCTGGCCATTACGACCAAGGTCTTGCGCATGAGCTTGCGTTCGAAAGTGTGAATGGATAGTGAGATGATTTCGTTAGGCAAGGTGCATCTTTTGGCTTTTGTAACGGGTCATCGTCGAAGGCGGACAAGTATTTCAGCGCTCGTTGTGCGCATGTCATCAGGCATAGACGTCTAGAAGATCGCATGTGCCGTTGAGATGCATTTCGTGAAAGACCATAATGCTACTAGCTTGTATCTCAGTTAAAGTGCTAGTCGTCCTCTTCACGTCCGATTCTGTCGGAGCTTCTGCTCCTCCTTCTCTCGCCCTCTGCAAGCTCGAGATCGCCTCCCAACGCGAGACCTGACCGGCTGCCGAGAGGTGCATCTGGCTCGTCGCTATAATTGTGCGTCCTGGCAGGCTCGGCAACAATTGTGCTTGCCTCACCGGCGTCTTTGCCTTCTTCGCGTCTGCCGATGATTACGGAGCCTGCTACCAAGAAGCTTGCTCCAAGCCACCATAGACCTACATACATCAGTATCTGTAGACCAATGTAAGAGCGTGGTTCTGCCCGGACCTACCTGGCAATGATTCGTGGAAAATCATCCAGCCCAGCACAGCCGTGAGCATGAAGTTCGCACTTGTGTTGATGATGCTGACACGAACTGTACTGCTTGCCAACGTGAGAGCACGCGTGAAGAGGCCCCACATGATTGCATTGAATGCCAAGTTCATGAGAAAGAAAAACTACGTAGAAGAAGTCAGAAATACTGTATTGACTAGTCTAGATAGCTGCGAGCTGCATTCGGACACATACGCCTCGCACCAGCGCTTCAACAATCACGCTCTCTTCCTTCATGCCGAAGAAATACGACCACTTGTCAAACTGAGTTGTTGTGGTCATCTTAGCGAACACGCCATTGAGCGACGCGCATGCGCCAGATGAGATGGCGTAGAGGAGCCATTGAGATTGAGAGGTTGCCATTTTCAGATGTAGTTGGACGTGTATGTGTTGTACAGTGAGGTTGCGACGCCGAAGTCACGCAGGCTCCACCTACCTAAGCTTGGCACTCAGGATAGTGAACAGCAATGAAACATTCAACCTACATAATTTGTATGTATCTGTCAAGACGATTGAGTCAATCAAAAGCAAACCACTAGCCACAATGAGGCATTCTCTAAGCCGCGATTCTTTAGACCATCAAGAATGCAAGCATCGTCGACTAATTGGAGCCAAGATGTTGGATGACTCCATGGTAACTTCGCAACATAGTGCAACACAAAAGCTGGCGCAGCGTTCAAATAGGTAAACGTTTTTTAAAACACCGAGGACATAGAGAACAGAGAGAGAAGAAGCAGCGATTTTAATCATTCTCATCTCCATTGACATATTCTGCATGGGTATCATTAAGTAGTTCTGCCCCTCATATCCTCGCCGATTTCGCCAACCTGATTCTTGCCGTAGTAGAAAGGAAACTGCTTGGTGCATCTCCAAGTAACGCAGTTCCGTGCTCGTGTGGTCCGACATATTGTCCACTCCTTTTTTATGGCCGATCATGTTGTGGGGATGCTTGTCGCCTCCATCCAGCGTTACGATTTTGAGCCTGAGCCGCAGCGTGCCATGTTCGTCGGCATATAGCCCGTGTTGTTGCTGATCCAATGCTCTTTCGTTGGCCACGCAGCAGTGTCCACCTCACTGACAGGAGGCTATCTTTCCAACACATCGCTCACTGCGCCTTCTCCTTGCTCTGGCAGGCGACGATCTTGACTCTCTCGGCCTCGACGTTGTTCGTGTTGTCCAGCTTGAACTTGACGTCCTTGATAATGAAGGTCCAGACTTCGTCGCAGAAGCGGTATGTGTCGAGATGTCCCTGTAACACAATGTCAGCGCATGTTCCGCGTCGAACTCGGACGCGGTCTTATTACCTTGAACGTCATCCTGGCCTTTACCTTGTCTCCTAGGACAGTCGCTATGCTCTGGTCGAAGTTCTGGAGGATGCGCATGGCCAGTTGCGGCTCGATGCGGCGGGAGGAGATAAGGTCATCGAGTGTGTCGGCAAGCGCGAGACCGATGCTATAGCAAACCAGTCAATATCTACACTACTTCATTGTGAGGATATGGCGCACGTACGAGGAGCTACGGTAGAGTTCATAGAACGTAGAGTTGGTAGCCGTGGCCATGTTGTATGTGGATTTCCAGGAATGACGCTGGTGCTGAAGAACCTCCTGGTGAGTCGCTGGCTATTGTTTATGGCAGGTAATGTACCAGGAGGTCGTCGCAAAGGTGGTGAGCGAGTGAGGGTGGATGTCGTCGATGGATTATATAGTGGCTGACTCGCTCGGCGCCTGAGGCACTAGCGGAAGCTGGCCGCGCTACGGGAAGCTGGATGGATGGACATCATCAGTTGAAGGCAACATTGAAGCTCCCATTACCACCGCCGCCTCACTTCAACCCTTTATTTCTCTACACACGCGCCAGTCATGGGCGGTCTCACTTATGGCACCTATGGTGCCGGCACTGCGCTTACGGTCATCGGACTCTGTATGTTTGGATCACAAGAGCTGGGAAGGCGAGGCGACAGAGGGCTAATACAGATTGGCAGACATGCTGTTTAATGGCGAGGGCGAGGCATTCAACGTACGATTTGCGCAATACTGGATCTGAAGGATATGTCTAATAATACGGCACACAGGTTGGCGCGTTCATCGAATCGATATCTCCCTACGCCTGGGCCTCCGCAGGCATCGGCCTCTGTATCGGTCTTTCCGTCATTGGCGCTGCATGGTACGAGTCGCCAAGAATAATAGTTGGATTGCAAGGAGAATAAGTGCTGAGACAGCGACTACAGGGGAATCTTCATCACCGGAACTTCGATCCTCGGTGGTGGTGTCAAGGCGCCACGCATCCGCACCAAGAACTTGATCTCCATTATCTTCTGTGAGGTCGTCGCTATCTACGGTGTCATCATGAGCATCGTCTTTTCCGCCAAATTGGGACAGGTCAGCGGCGACGCTGCATACTCCGGCAGCAACTACTACACTGGCTATGCGCTTTTCTGGAGCGGAGTGCTTGTCGGCATGTGCAACTTGATCTGCGGTGTCAGTGTTGGCATCAACGGTTCCAGCGCTGCTTTGGCCGATGCTGCGGACCCTTCGCTGTGAGTACAAGGATGTGCGTTGTTGGACACGAGCACGAAGATTGCTAACGTATTTATAGTTTCGTCAAGATTTTGGTCATTGAGATCTTCTCGTCTGTCCTCGGTCTGTTCGGACTCATCATTGGACTGCTGCTCAGTGGCGGCGCAAACGACTTCAAGTGAGCACGTCAATTTGAGAGCAGATAGTACCACCCTTTTGCGAAACGGCGCCGCTTCTTGCCCGGCCGATACCCAAACAACCATAGCATTCTCAGGCGTTCTGGACAGGAAAGAGGGCAGCGCAAATTTTGAGTTGTTGTGTATAGATATGTGTATGTAGAATGTGAAACACTTCAAATCAATTTCACGGTGATCTGCATTACTGCATTACTTCTATCAAAGCTCACTGACAATCTTCCCCATGATCAAGGCATCGCAAGTGTCGCCTTTCTTGAGCATCGGTTGCGTAGTGGGCAAACACAACAAGCCATTTGCGCCCTTGAAGCTCCCAATCCTCGAGCTGCGTTGACCACCAGTGCTGGTAGCAGACAGTCTGCCCTCGGCATTCACGGTGACCAAGACGCGGTGGTACTCTGATCTCTTGGTATCGCATCTCACATCCTGTTCCAACACCACCTTCACCTTTGGCAGGCCGACAGGGCTAATACCGCTCATCTTGTGCAACGATGGCAGAACGAACAGGTGGTATGTCACCACCGCAGACGCAGGGTTGCCTGGTAGCGAGAAGATAACCTTTGACTCGCGCTCGCCAGCATTGGACTTGAACGGCACCGTGGCAAAGGTAGTTGGTTTACCAGGCTTCATGCTGACACGCCCAAAGTGGATCGTGCCACCCAGTTGTCGCTCAATGGTAGGCTTGAGCAAGTCGAGTTCTCCCATGGATACGCCGCCAGAGGTTACGATGACGTCCACGCTCCTCATGGCATCGCGGAGTGTTTGTTCGAGGGCGCCTGGCTGGTCGGACGCTATGCCCAGATCGACGGCTTCAAAGCCAGAGCCTCGAATTGCAGTGAGAAGAGTTGGCCTGTTGGTGTCGCGGACCTCGCCGAGCCTCAGGTCACCATCACGATCGTGTGGGATGATCTCGTCGCCTGTGCTAAGGACTCCGACGACGGGTTTCTTGTAGACCTTGACTTGTTGCGTTCCAACGGAAGCAAGGAGACCGAACTCACCACCGACAACAGTGATGCCTTCGCCGCGCTTCATAATCACGTCGCCGGACTGCACATCAGACCCTTTTTCGCGAACGTTCTCGCCAGGTTCAATGTCTGCTGTGAGAACTTCGATCTCCTTCTCTTCTGTGCCATCTTCGGTCTTAGATCGGAGCACAGTGTCTTCGACCATAACCACTGACGTAGCGCCCCGTGGCAAAGGCGCGCCAGTCGTAATGCGTGCAACTTCGCCGATCCTGAGCTCGTCTGCTTCCTCTCCGGCTTCTGCGTGGGACACGCCAACGACAGGGAAAATCCCCTTGGTACTCGGCACCATCATATGTTTCGAGGCTATGATAGCGTAGCCGTCCACAATGCTGGCACGGAAGGCAGGCACTGATTCTCTTGCCGTGACATCCTCAGCCAGGACCCATCCAACCAAGCTTTCGTCAACAGCAGCAGTCGTCACCAACGGCTCCGGCGTATTTTCTGAGATTTTGCTCAAAGCATCCTCAACAGAGAGCATCGGGTAAGGTGATTCACGGTAGCGTCTGGTGGGGCCGGCATGAGGATCATTCGACATGTGACGTTCGTCGGGTGTTGTGTGAGCTTTAGGCATTGCATGTCCGCCATGGCCATGGCCGTGGCTGTGACCATGCGAGTGACCATCGTGTCGATGTACGGCTTTGTCGTGGGAACATTGATGGACTGAGGGAGCTGCGGCTCCTGCTTTGATACCAGCGTCCTTTTCGAGCTTGTCGGTGCCACCAGAATGCAAAGTACGCGAGTCGATACCTGCAGCCTGTTCACATGCGTGCGGCAACAACCTGATCACAGACTGTAAGTTCTCCTTGGCGCCCTTGGGGCTACCAGGCAGTGTCAAGATCATTGTGTTGTTTCGGGAGCCGGCAACTGGACGTGCCATGGCCGCAAATGGGGTGATGGCAAGCGAGGTTGTCATCATTAGGTGGGCCAGCCCAGTCGAATGCTTATGTAAAAGAGGACCGACAGCCTACCATTGTCAGAGTCTGGTTACTTCATGGAACGTGTGAGCGTGATAGCATTTCATTAATCATGAGCTTACCTCGGGCGTGATATCTCTCTTTGCATGTCCAGTACCACCACTTGTGACAACCAAGTTGGCACTATCGGCGCCATCTGTATAGGCTTTGACGGCTTCCTGGATGGCGGCCATGTCGTCTGCAACTATCCGAGTCTGTGCTGACTCCCAGCGATCGCCGCCGTCTTGCCGGAAGACCTCTTGCAGTGCTGGGATGCATCTGTCGGTCGAAGCATCTTTGCTCGCCGTGTCAGAGACGACAATGATCGCAGCGCGCAGCTTGGAAGACATCGTGGCGCGTATCGTATTGCGTAGCATTTAATCTCGAGGGCGTTCCTCGGTCGGTTGTGTTGTTGTGGTTGACGTCCCTTTGTCGCAAGCAAGCCCAAGCGCGGCTTGGGCTCCCCGGTGGCAAGTCAATTCCACCAAAAGGACCCAAAGAAGCAACAACAAAACATTCACTGCAACTTCCGCGCAATCCACACCATCAAATGGCAACACAAAGTAGAGCATCGAGTCGACGACGTCGGCTGGCGCCTCAGGATGATACGGAATCGCTGACATCTTTTCCCGATCCCGCCCCTGGCTCTCCACCTGGCTCTCCAACAACCGCGCCTGCGCCAACCATGGCAGAACACTTGAATGGACTACTGGATAGATCTGAACCCACTATGTTCGATGAAAGGCCTGCCGTGAATGCGGATGATCCCCACGCACTTTCGGCTGCAAATAGTGCAGTGCTTCAAGGAGTCCTCGACCATCATGGCGCCATCAATCTCGTCAAGCGCTTGTCTGAAAGTCTAGCCGAGCGCGATGCGCATATAACAGCTCTACAACGCCTTTGCGAAGAGTACAAGGTCCCCACGGATCGTGTTGCCGATGCTGCAAGTCGTGTGAGGCAGGCAGAACGGCGGCGCTTGTCATTATCTGCTGCCTCGGAAGATCTAGCACCTTCTCAGGGCACACAGTCGGAAAGCAGTGTACGGGCTTTAGATCACAGACTTATGTTTCGTACGATATACTTACAGTATGTTTTGCAGACAGTTGAAAGCGCACCAAAATCGATGACTGTTGGAGGGACGGTAAGGGGCCTCACGAGGCTGTTTGGTGGCGTTCCACGGAAACGCGACGCTGGTCAACGATCAATGTATGGAAAGTTGCATTTTGACATATCACTACTCGACGCTAACATTACTGTTGTAGTACGCCTTCGTCCTCCCGGTCGCCCTCAGTGTATGTTCACAATCCTCCACCAGACGTCATATTCGACTAATCACAAGTCTTTAGCGCATCAAAACCCACCGAAAGAACGAAATCCATCGACTCGCGTTCGATAGACGCCCAAAGCCAGGATAGCTTAAGCTGGACCACGACACTATTCAGCGGCGGTACAGTCAAACGCCGCGAGTCGAAGCCCACCCGTGAGCCGGTTGAAATGCAGGCACAGCACGATCCAGACGATCTCCCTCCCACCTTGACAGACGACTCACAGGATCCACAGGAAGCTGAATGGAATCGATTCATACTTCGTCTTAACAATGCACGCCAGCAAGGTGGAGAGCAGGAAGCGCAAGGCACGCTTCTCGGCGCGGGACGTTTTGGCCGCGAAGGCAGCGCTGGACGGGCAAAGATGGAGACTATGAACAGACTAATCGTTGGTGGCATCCCCAATCGCCTCCGGCACCCCATTTGGATGGAGCTATCCAACACCTACGCAATCATGAGTCCAGACGAATACAGGCATTATCTCACCGAAGGCGAAAGCGAAGATCCGCTCGAAATCGACGCCATCCTCAAAGACGTCCCTCGCACCCTCACCGAACAATTCGACTACTACGTCGACAGAGGCCACGACAAACTAAAACGCCTCCTCATAGCTTTCATCGCCAAGTACAAAGGCCTCGGCTACACCCAAGGCCTCAACATGATCGCCGGCCACTTACTCCTCGCCATCCCAGCCGAAGACGACGCCTTCTGGGTCCTCTGCAACATGGTCGAGAATTTCTTCCCGGCGGGCTACTTCTCGCGCGACGCGCCCATGCATGGCGCGCTGGCAGACAACGTCGTCCTGCGCAGCTACGTCCGCGAACTCATGCCCAAAGTCGACGAGAAACTGACCGAGCTCGACATCGACGCAGCTTCGACTTTCCAGCCCGGGTGGCACTTAGCTGCGCTCGCCAACCGTCTGCCGAAAAACGCCCTCCAGCGTGTCTGGGATATTTGGCTGTGTTTGCCGCGGCAGCAGACGTTCTTGTTCAATGTGGTGCTTGCCATGATCAAGCTGCGAGCGGACGAGATTCTGATGCTGGAGTCGAGCGGCGAGTACAATGCTTTCGACTGGCGGGTGGCGGACGAGCCGGCGAAAGTGGACGAGTTGATTCGAACGGCGTTGATGCTCAGGAAGAAGTTGGATGGTGATCAGATCACGCAGAGACGGGAAGCGGAGACGAAGAAGATGAGGAGGAGCTCGAGCATCCACGCGCTTTATTCTGCTGACTAGAAGTTGGCGGCAATAGAGTGCAAGAGTGGTGCTATTACACGATGAATCTAGCGATGGATAAGACGCACATCTAAAGCCCCGGCGGTGGCGGCTCCCACGAGCTCATGTTCACAATCAAATAAACCAGTGCATTGATAGGGTTGTAAAATAAATGATAACATTGCTAGCTGGATGAATGCTGTTTACATATCATGCCTCGAAATTCAAAGAAACCATATCCCCCTTGAACGCCACGCTGCCTTTTCAATTGCAAGGACATGCTCGCTGCCTCATAATCTGAGAAAAATCATTCACGTAAGCCCATGTCTCGACACAAGAAAAGAAAACATCAAAAAAGCATCGCAAGATGCACTTACAACCGCGCGCTCTCACCGCCAATCTGCTTCGCGCAAATCGCCGAGAAGTACTGGTTGAGAGCATCAACCGTCCCACTACCCTCAACAAGCTTCACCACACACCCAACGTAGCCGTCGGGCCTGACGACAACCACGCCACCCTCCTCCTCGCTGAGACCCATCTTGACGTGAGCCGCGGCTTGCGCTTTCGGCACGCGCACGTCGAAGACGTTGTCGGCGTAGACGTGGTCGTAGTATCGGGCGAGGACCTCGGGGAGGAGCTCTTCGATCTCGATATCGGGCCTGTTGGCGTTGAAGACGGTGGCGAAAGTGAAGAAGTTGGAGTGCGGGTTGTGCTTCTCGAGGTGGTTGACGGAGGCGATGTCTGAGCGCTGGTAGGAGGCGAAGAAGGAGTCTTTCTTGAGGAGGTTGGAGGCGAAGTCGCGGATGGCGGTTTGGGTGCGCTGGGGCTTGCCGCCGAAGAGGTAGATGCGGTAGGAGCCGTTGAGGGGGATTTCTTGCTCGAGGTGCACGGGGTTGGCGTCGGAGACGCGAGTGACGGTGGCGGGGACGAGGATGCGGCCGGTGCGGAGCTTGGTTGTGCCTGCGGGCTCGGAGAGGAAGAGAGGGTTGGCGGCTGAGTGTTGCTCGGACCAGTTGAGGTTGTTGGGTCCGTATGCAACGCCGTAGCCTGAAGTGAACTCGCAAGCTGCCTTGAAGGTCTTGATGAACTCGTTCTCGTCGGCTGGTTGTTGCTCGCCGACGGTGTGTTTGTTGACGCTGCCGACCTCGCCGGCGCTGGGCTGACGTTGAGAGAACAGCTTTGCGTAGGCGGCGTCGAAGTTCAAAAGGCTCTCAGCGACAGCCTTGCGCTCAGACTCGTATGACTTGAGAATGGAGCGGTCGGCGAAGCCACTCTCGACGTGGTGAATCTTCCACGCAAGGTTCTGGGCGTCGAGGAAAGCAGTGTTCATGCCCTGGCCAGCCTTGGGAGAGTGTGTGTGACAGCAGTCGCCTCCCATGAAGACGCGCTCGTCGAGAGTGTAGCGTTCTGCGATACCCTGGCCGATCGGGTAGACCGAGTACCACTCCACGCGGTCCCACTCGATGTAGTATGGCTTGAGGATCTTCTTTGCGTGCTCCTGTACCTCCTCCGTTGTAGCCTGCTTTCTAGGGTTCCAGTCGTCGTCTGTTGATGAAGCGATCTGAATGTATAGGCGAACCATGTTGTTCTCGCGAGGAATGACCATGATTGAGCCGACGTCTGAGTGAATTGTGCACTTCATCTGTGGCGCTTGTTAGTATTGTTTTAGTATGATGCGTACGACGACCGGCTTACCTTGATGTCTGGGAAGTTCGTGCGCACAACACCATCCATAACACCCCAAACGTGAGCGATAGGATCCTTGTGGATGACCTTCACGCCTAGTTGTTCGCGCACGAAGCTCCTAGCACCCTCACCACTGAACAGGTACTTGGCGCGTACTGACTGCTTCTCGTGGCCATCAACGTGCGCCAAATCAACCGAGACCGGGTACTCGCTGTCCTTTCCATCGTTCTCGAATCCTGTGATTCTCCAAGGTCTGTCGATGTGCACGCCGTTCTTCTCCAGGTCGGCGATGAAGACTCTCTCGATCAATCCCTGGTGGAGCAGGGTGGTGAAAGGGTAGCGCGCATCGATAAAGGCAGGACATGACGGCCATGTGCCAGTGCGCTCAATACCGCGCTTCGCAGGATCCCAGAAAGCGACTTCGTAGACTTTGGCGGGATCGTTCTCCATGATGGCGCGCTTCAAACCCATGTTGCGAAGCAAATCAAGGGATCGCGGCTGGATACCATCTGCGCGACCAGTGAGAGTAGGCTCTGGACGCATGTCGACGTGCTTGATCTTGTAGCCCCATCGCGCCAGACATGTCGAGAGCAGAAGGCCCACGGGACCAGCGCCGACGATCACAATGTCGTACTTGTTGTCTTGAGAAGCCATTTTGAGGTTATGGACAGCTTAGAAGAGTTCCCCGGAAGGAATTGAGGGTATTGGAACAGGCAGGGAATGATGTAGCAGCTCCGGCGCAAGCTGTAATGGCCAGAAGAAAGCTACGTGAGCAAGTAGGGGGGTGACAACAAAGGGTGGGTGGCTAAGAGATGCAAGATATAGAGCAGGGGAGGGGAGGAACATTGGCAGGGGCGCAATACTTATAACATTGGACATCGTCTGACAGCCTCGATCGCGTCGTATACGCCATGACCCGCGAAGCAGCACGGCAAGAAAATCGGTAGGCGGTTTTACAGGGAGACGAAGTACCTTGTTGCGCTTCCGAACGGCTTTGACTGAACATCCCCGCCATCAAGGCGCGGGTAGCACTTACGGCAGCAAAGCGAGGCCACGTGACACGGCTTTGTGAATCGGTTAGGTCAAGCCGATCTCCGAGTCGCCGGCGAAGCATTTTCAAATAATCGGGTGGTGGAGTACGTTGTTGTAAATAGCTTCTCTGAACGATGATGTGTAGTATAATTGCATCGAAGAAACTATACCCTTCGAGAGGCACATGTCATCACAAAACACAACATGCTGAACCTTCCCATACTTCTTTAGCACTTGCCTCTTCCAGGAGCCGACTCCATTCTGTGGGGAACGCTGTGCGATCATCACAAGAAAATGATTGCATTTTATCATTGCTTTGATAATACCATCACGCGTGATCATAATTGGACAATACCGTTGAAAGTCTACACACGTCTAACTTGCGCTATACGACATTGAATCAACATCTACCCGGCTCTGTGCGGAAGAGTTGCGAGACAGATATTCAGGTTTATGCCTTTCAATCTCTCAATTCTGGTCAGCCTTAAAAGCCGCAATCAATTGCCATCCTGGAGCCCCGTGGAGAACAGGCTTTAGTTCGCATACGGATGACCGGACGCCAGAGCAACTCCACCTCGCCCGGCTGCATACAAGAGCGCCCACATTGTTCCGCGATATGCATCTGTCCCGCAATATCTCCATGACTCTGCGGGTCAGCCCTGATCAATGTGGCACCCAATACGCTTCGCTTGAATATTAAAAGATCCACTTACCCCAGTACTCTTCTTTGCCGTATCACCTACCCGACAACGTCAGTTGAAGGATTTCATCTAGACTACACATCAACAGAGAGGCTCGCCTGACTCGTTTATTCCTACTCACTAACACAGCCATGGCGTTTCAAGCGACGCCAAACTCGCCTCCATCTCAGGCTTCCGTGCCTTGGGCTACGATTGTGCTGCTCACCATCTTACCGCTGACTTGGATCATCTACCAACGCTTCCTCCACCCTCTCGCCTCCGTTCCCGGCCCTTTCGCCGCGAGCCTGAGTCGACTATGGATGACCAAGCACTCGTGGGATGGCGACATGAACACCATCATGATCGCTCTCCATAAGGAACACGGACCTCTTGTCCGTACAGGGCCCAATGAATTATCCGTGGCCGATCTGAAAGCCATCAAGACCATATATGGAGCTGGTACTCCGTTTCGTAAATCTCCCTGGTACTCCGTCTGGCAAGGTCATCGCAAGTTCGACTTGTTCGCTGAGCGCGATGAGAAGATCCACGGGCAGCAGCGTCGGTTGGTTAGCCGGGCGTATTCTATGGACGCGTTGAAGGATCTTGAACCTCATGTTAATACCGCCATTAACACTTTCCTTTCTAAGATGGAGACTCTTAAGAATGGCCCAGTTGATATGGGCAAGTGGACACAGGTGAGTTATCGATGGTAGTGTTCCAGATGACGACTTAGAAAATGTTGCTTACTAGTATGTTTTCGTTGTCGACAGCTGTTTGCGTTTGACATCATTGGTGAGCTCACTTTCAGCAACTCTTTCGGATTCATGGAGGCTGGTTCCGACGATGGCTCTTTCAACCAGATCGAAACCGCCCTCAAGTCAGCGGCATGGATGTAAGTGAAAAGATCCTATCTCATCACATTGAGGGCTCGACTGATACATGTACTCCACCTCAGTGGCCAAGTCCCCTGGCTCTACTGGCTCCACGACGCTCTCGTCCCCTACATCGGCACCCACCTAGGCATAGCAGCCCGCCACGGCAGCCTACGCACCACCGCCGCCAACGAAATCGCCGCCCGCAAAGACCGCGGCTCCGACCGCAAAGACATCCTCTCCAACCTGCTCGCCACCCACACCTCCCAACCAACCGCCTTCGACGCCCAAGCCCTCACCTCAATGGCAACCTCCAACATCTTCGCCGGCTCCGACACAACCGCCATCTCCACCCGCGCAATCATCTACCACCTCCTCAAAACCCCCTCCTGCAAAACCAAACTCGTCGCCGAACTCGAAACCGCCAGGAACGAAGGCAGACTCTCCTTCCCCGTCTCCCTCGCCCAAGCAGACAGCCTGCCCTACCTCCAAGCCGTCATGTACGAAGCCCTGCGCCTGCACCCCGCCGTCGGAATGTCCCTCCCACGCGTCTCGCCCTCGACCGGCGCCACCATCGCCGGCCGCTTCATCCCCGCCGGCACAACCGTTGGCGCCAACCCGTGGGTCATCCACCGCGACGTGCAAGTCTTCGGCGACGACGTCGAGACTTTCAGACCAGAGCGCTGGATCGAGAAGTCTGAATCCGAAGGGCGGGACGGCGGCAAGGGGGGTTATGGAGATATGCAGAGGTTCTTTTTTGCGTTTGGCGCTGGGGCGAGGATGTGTTTGGGGCGGAATATTAGTTGGATGGAGATGTGAGTATTGCTGCTAGGCCGTTCTACTGGTTTGCCCGAGACTTTTTGACTGACGAATCACATTTAGGTCTAAGCTCATCCCGACTCTGCTCATGCAATATGATTTAGAGCTTGTGGAGCCCGAGAAAGAATGGGAGACGAGCTGCTGGTGGTTCGTGATGCAGAAAGGTCTGCACGTGCGCTTGACGGAGAGAAGTGCACACTAGTCTCGGGTGTGAATGATCATGAAGTGACGGCAATACTTGAAGAATGTAGCAGGGATGTCTGTACTAATGTTATATAAAATGCGTAATCATAAAATCGCAGACAAGCGTTGTCTAAGCTCTTCTATAGGAGGGTGATCCGGCCTCAGCATCTCACGCACGCATGCCTTCAATGCTCCGTCTGGATCGCCGATGCGTTCGTTGAAATTGGCTGGGAATTGGCCGTATTTGAGCGAATGCAGCGTTTCGTGGCGTTCCATTCCTATCGACTGAATTAGCTTTGGTTCAACCGATCATCAAGATACAGTCAAACTTACGTGTTCCAAAAGGACAAAGCAGCTCGACTGCCACAATCCCAGCAGCATAAATATCCAGAGCCGGACTCGCCGTCCCCCTAACACCATCCGGCGGATTATACAACTCCGTGCCTACGGGCGACTTGGAGGATTCTGGCCCATCGCACGAGGACTCATCGCAGGCGGTTGCCAGCGCAGTCACAAGCCCAAAGTCGCCAATGCGTACTTTCAGCGATATCGGATCGGCGTTACCGTGCCTGTCGCAATCGTCACACAGAGACAAGTCGACCGATCCGTCAGGCAAGCGTGAGCTGTCACTGGGCGCGAGGAAGATGTTGCCTGGCTTTAGATCACGGTGTACGATCTGGTTCTGGTGGAGGTATGCAATACCATCGAGGATCGCGAGGAGGATGCGAACTGAGGGTTTCAGATGGAAGCAGTGTACCAGGGGAGGCACTTTGGTAGATGAGGAAGTGTCCGACGAGAGGAAGTCGGTGAGCGTCATTGGGTAGAGGGCCATTTGCATGTGCACGGCGAGTTGAGGTTTTGACATGTCGAATTGCAGGCCGTCTGTTCCGGTGACTAAGTCGCTTTCGCTGTTGCGGGAGATGGATTCGACGTCTTCGTCGCTGACGGTGGCTCGGGTTGCGTGTGATGGTGTCCGGCGGAGATCGTGGTCACTGCTTGTGCTAGCGCTTACTATTGTATTACGTGACGTCTGTTGGATATGTCAGTTCAATAGTTCCCAATTTTTCTCGAGAACAGACTGTAAGATCCAGGACAGATACGTACGCTATTCTCGAACATTATGTGATCATCGCTGGCCTCAGCAATAACCCGACCGGGAGCAAAGCTTGTGCTATGACTGGCATCGAAACTTGTCGAATCGTTCTGATAGCTTGCAGAGGTCACTTCTCCGGGATGGGCTAAATTCATGTAGTCGAGCCAGCCGTTGAAGTATCGGACGATGTTTGGATGGTCAAGCTGAGCAAGAGTTCGCAATTCGCTCAGAAGGTCATCGATCTCCGGCTGACCTCGGATTAGTATCTGCTGTCTTCGACTCTCAGACACTGGCACTTTCTTCACAGCGTACACCACGCCATCAAGTTTGTGTCGGCACTGGTAGACAATGCCGTAACCGCCTTTGCCAAGGATCCCCAGTTCTTCGAAGTCCTGCGTGTATCGACTGCCGAAGAGAGGTGGCTGGGCGACATATGGGCCCAGAGACATCGGGAAGGTGGGCATCGAAGCGATTTGCAGGTTGTCGAGATTGACGGCATTAACATCGAAATCTTCGACTCCGGTCAATAACCGGCGTTGAGGCGGTCGTATGTGTTTGGCAGAACTGCCTGGCCGCGCACTAGTCTTCGCAAAGATATCCAGACCATCGCGATATTGTTGACGGACGGCTTCGTGGGCTTCGCCATCCAGGCCTGCAGCGGTCAAGCCGACTCGAGCAAGCTGGGCGCTGAGAGTTTTGTATCTATGGAGATTCGGTTAGCGGACATGTTACACAAGATCACAAATCAAAGTCCTGTCTCACCTTTGACGAGCCTCTATAACTATAGCCGATTCGCTCGTGGGCTTGCCGGCATGCTCTCTTCGGACATCGTTCAAGCACTTCTCTTCCAACAGAGCATGAAGAAGCAAATCTTTATTGGGCCCAGCGACGGTAACAGCATCGGATGGACCATCTTCCACAGGCGGAGTGGCTACTTCCAATTCCCGTGACACAGACAGGTCGCCATCTTCTTCATGGGAGTATTGGCTGTTGTCCTCGTCTAAATCCTCGCTATCCGAGGCGCTGGAGCTGTCTGAGTCTGAACGTGGGACTTTGCGGAAGAACTTTGACATAGTCGTGCAACCAGGTCAATCATGCTTGACGCCTTCGCTTCGAACAATCGAGAGTCCCCTCCCAGTATTAGAAGAAGGTGTTCGTTTTATATATATCGTGGTGGAAGTGAATTGAAATTGAGGCTTGGATTGAAGGTATAGCCAGGCAGGCGAGAGGAGAAGGGTCAGGAAGTCGCAGCCATCAGGCGCGCGTGATGAAGTGACTAACTGCTGTTCAATGTCCTTGCAGACGGTCACTGCCAATAACGCCAACGTCGCAACATTGAATCAATGGTAGGGCGTGCGCGACGAGTGTTTCGTCTGTCTTCCACGCACTTCTGCTCGACACGGCGGTTGATGCGCCTCTCACACCACCTGTCAATGTCTAGTCAGACGCGAAGGTTAATTGTTGCTGCCTCAGGCCATGGAAAGCCAAAGCCACCAGACGAGAGGCCCTGAGTCTGCTCGGAGGTGTTGTGCGCAAAGCTCCGCTATTCAGTGCCAGCGTGGGATAACTTACCGTCACCCAAAAAATAACAACGAGGGGTTCTGAGACTACTAGAAACACTCCCCGCCCAACACGTCCGCCAGTAGTGTATAAGATAACACTACCGCAACACATTTCCCACGGACACCTGGCAACCCGAGCTCCAAACTCCAGGAAACACTCGAAAAAACCCCCACCACACAGCCTACCATGTCAGGCATCTTTGGAGGACCGCAGAACAACGGCGGCACTCTCTTCCTCGGCGGCCAGAAGATCTCCGGCTCAGACATCAGAGACCAGAACGTGCAGGCGACACAAGCAATTGCAAATGTCGTCAAGTCTTCCTTCGGCCCCAGCGGCCTCGACAAGATGATGGTCGACGACATTGGAGAGGTCACAGTCACAAACGACGGCGCGACCATTCTCAGCTTGCTCAGCGTCGAGCACCCGGCGGGAAAGATTCTGGTCGATTTGGCACAGCAGCAGGACAGAGAGGTGGGAGACGGAACAACGAGTGTGGTCCTCATAGCCGCAGAGCTGCTGCGGAGAGCAAACGAGCTCATGAAGATGCGCATTCACCCTACGACTATCATCACCGGCTACAGGCTTGCTTTGAGGGAGGCTGTGCGATACATGAACGAGAACATCAGCGCCAAGGTCGACAACCTGGGCAGGGAGTCGCTCATGGCCATCGCGAAGACCAGCATGTCTTCCAAGATCATTGGTGGTGACATGGATTTCTTCTCCAACATGGTCGTCGACGCCATTACCAGTGTCAAGAGCGTCAACGCCCGTGGCGAAGTCAAGTACCCAGTCAAGGCTGTCAACGTTCTCAAGGCACACGGTAAGAGCGCTCTTGAGTCCCAGCTCATCAAGGGCTACGCCATGAACTGCACTGTCGCATCGCAAGCTATGGAGACCCGCATTGTCGATGCCAAGATTGCATGCTTGGACATGAACCTGCAGAAGGAGCGCATGAAGATGGGTGTCAACGTCGTGATCGACGACCCTGCGCAGCTCGAGAAGATTCGCGAGCGCGAGGCCGGCATTGTCATCGACCGCATTGAGCTGATCCTCAAGGCCGGTGCCAACGTCATCTTCACCACCAAGGGCATTGATGACCTATGCCTCAAGCACTTGATCGACAAGGGAGTCATGGGTGTGCGTCGTTGCAAGAAGGAGGATCTTAGGAGGATAGCCAAGGCGACTGGCGCGCAGATGGTGTCCACACTCGCCGACCTGAACGGTGACGAGGTCTTCGACAAGGCCAACCTCGGAGAGGCCAAGGAGGTTGTACAAGAGCGCATCAGTGACGACGAGTGCATTCTCGTCAAGGGTCCCAAGGTTCACACTGCTGCGTCCATTATTCTCCGTGGCGCCAACGAGTACAGCTTGGACGAGATGGAGCGCTCCGTGCACGACTCGCTATCCGCCGTCAAGCGCACACTCGAGTCTGGCAGAGTCGTCCCCGGTGGCGGTGCCGTCGAGACCGCCCTTCACATTTACCTCGAGGAGTGGGCCACCAGCGTTGTAAGTTACCCTTCCAACAAATTCATCGCCAATGTCCTTCCAAAAACTAACAAAAAACCTCCCAGGGCTCAAGAGAACAACTCGCCATCGCAGCCTTCGCCTCCGCCCTCCTCACAATCCCCACCACCCTCGCCGTAAACGCCGCCAAAGACTCCTCCGACCTCGTCGCCCAACTGCGCTCGCGCCACGCCCTCTCGCAACGCACCTCGGACCCCGTCCCCCACCCTCCCACCCAAACCACTGCCTCCAACGGCCACCCCTCAGCGCCCCCGCAACAGCCGCAGTCGACCTCCGACGCCGACGCCAAAGCCATCGCCAAAGCCAAGGGCTACAAGAACTACGGCCTCGACCTCACCAAGGGCCGTGTGCACGACTGTA
>Ga0265797_10000519_pt1 | contig 69480 bp, 82 predicted proteins | sample P2T30metagenome_FD_192433 | JGI IMG/M metagenome (GOLD analysis project Ga0265797, IMG submission 192433) | Plant litter microbial communities from East Loma Ridge, Irvine, California - P2 T30 | ecosystem: Environmental > Terrestrial > Plant litter > Unclassified | place: USA: California...
ACCTCGCGAACTTAGATTACACTTGACGTGCAATTACCCTCTCATTACAAGGGTATCGTGATGTCGCTATGGGATGTTGTCGCGTTCGGCCAATGTCATCATGAATCAAGTGTAACTTTTTGCGTGCTATGTGCCATAGCGTTCACTGGCGGGCAGTTGATGCCACGCTCATCCCAGCGCATCCCAGCGCATCCCATCTCACCTCACTCCAAACAAATCTCAACGCCGCTTCCTTCCATGTTGAACTTCGTGCTCTGCAGCCATACATACCCCTCTCCATCTCACATCCCCTTCTTCCCCTTCCTCCTCTCCTCCTCCCTCTTCTCATAAATCATACCCGTAAACGGATCTTCCCAGCGCCTCGCAACACTATACGCGCCCGCCACCAGCGCCGTAAGCACCAATCCCGCAGGCTTACCGAACCACAGCGCGGTCGCCAGGAAGCTGAGCGTGCTGCCGTGGTACATGGGCGCCTCGCTGACGGTGAAGGGAAACGTTGTGACGGGCTCGTCCATTAGGATGCCGAAGTAGTCGCCGAGGTATGTGCCGGTTACGCCGAGAGCCCACATGGAGGTTAGGACGAGGGTGTTGCCCGTGAGGAAGAGGGGGATGGCGGAGTATTTGATGAGGGGGTTGAGGAGGGTGGGGTGCGTGGGTTGGGTAGCGAGGGCTTCGTTGTAACTGTTGTGGGGGAGGGAATTAGTTGGTGGGTTTGGTAGGTGAGTGGGTAGAGAGATACGTACAGGTAGTCCCTGAGGATGCCGAGGGAGAAGATGGTCATGGCGAGGCCATAGCAGCCGAAGCGTGGGTTACCGCCGGCGAGCTTGGTGAGTACTTTATTGTGGTATTCTGTGAGCGGTTTGGTTAGTCCTGGTCTTCACTTCCTTTCGAGCTATGCATTTGGTATTATCGTTCGGCTAGCATGATGTGCTGGACTGAGAATTGTCGTACCTTGTTGCGCAGCGATGCTATGTCTTGATTAGCTCTTGCCGTACATCAATTTCAAGCTCTTCACTCACTTCCAGAAGGTAGGATTAAACAGAATGCTTGCCGCAGATACTGTCGTAGTTTAGTAAACCGCTTTAAAGCCTCGACTTTCAAGTGACACTCACTCCACAGACTAGGCTGGCTGAAGTCGACGTAAGAGCTCATGATGGGCAGAGTCGAGTGGCATCCGACTTGAAAGCGTTGTAAGGAAAAGTAACGGGAATGGCGTGTTCACGATGCAATGTGAGCGTGTGGGGGAGGCTTGACAGCTGTCCAGCAAGCATGTGCACGCCCGGCAATTAGCAAAACGTCATAGCTTGCATCCGCTGGAGCTACGGAGCAACAGCCGCTGCAGGCGCCACCTCGCCTCGGCTTGCTTTTCAAACCTAGCCACGATTTGTATAAGACCAAAATGTTGCAGATTCAGATAGTTATGGACATTGTCAAACGAGTATACGTCAGAGCTCGGTTCACGATTCCATGCCAGCGCTAGGCTATTACGTATCGAGCGTATCCCATTCCAACTCTATCTATCCAACCCAGACCTGCGAAAAACAAAATAAAGTGAAGTGTATAGACAAGAAGGATTGACTACCCCGACTCTGACTCTAACCGCTGCAGATCGTCATTCGCCGCATCTGTACTGTCAGGCAGCTGGCCATTCTCCAACATGCCATTAGCCCCCTCATCATTATCTTGAATTTCCCGCACAGCTTCATCCGCAGGCCGACCCTCCTCAGACAGCATGTCGCCATTTCCCAGCACGACTCCTTGCTCATTCGTTGGTATCGGATTGGCATACTCGACTTCATCAGTCACGTCCTCAATCCTACCCTTATCCAGCTCCGCTCGCGAGACATCTTGATCAACGTCTTGCACGCCATCAGTCGACACATCACCGTCAGCTGTCCCTTTCCCCTTCTTCCTACCCGCAATACCCAACTCCCTAACCGCACGCTTCATACTCTCCAGCCTCGCCTTCTCAACGACGACCATTTTACGCGCGAGGTCCTTCAGCGCACGCCGCCCCATCTCCACGCGATTCTCCTGCCAACTCGCGAGTTCTTGCGCAACGACTTGTTGCGTGTAGCGTAGCTCTCTACCGAGATCCGCGAGCTCGAGTCTCGACTTGTCCATCTTGTCTTGTGCATCGCGCTGCACGCGCGATCGTGCGTCGTCGAGTAAGCCCAGGGGCCAGCGATCTGAGCGACGGACCGACAAGTTATGTCGATCGATGAGTTTCTGAGTTGCGGACATGGATGTGATGAGTGTGGACGGGCGAGACAGTGATGCTAGGATGGCGGTGATGGTGCTGGAGATAGCGTGCATGGAGTAGTAGAAACCCGCCATGGGGCTTGCTTCGCTGTGGGATAGCGCGCGGGTGTAGCGCTCGAATGCTTTGAGATGCATGGAAGGTAGGAAGTGGAGGGAGTGTACGGCCGTGTTAGAGATTTTCGCTGCATCATTCAGATCTGCGGCTGCGGAGCGAATCTTATTCGTGCGCCGGAGAACGGATTTGGAGGCGTGGTGTAGGGCTCGGATGTTCTCGCGCATGTGCTGAACGAAGAGCTCGACTTCGCGCACGTCGTAGAGGGGCTCGTACTCTTCGCGGAGGCGCTCGACGCGTAGCTCGGCTTTGCGGGCGGAGCGCTCGGCGAGCATGGTGGAGTCGATGTCGGGGACGAGGAAGAATTCCCAGACCATTTCGTGGGTGGAGAAGGTTGGATGCCGGAGTAGGATCTTGAGGAAGGCGTCAAGCTTGAGTTGTATGTCGCGCAGCACGGAGCGCGAAGGTCGTGAGGGGATCAGGTATGGCGACGCCATGTTCGTGATTGCTGGCAACCATGAGGCTGGATGCTCTTGTGCCAGCCACTTTGCGAGATTCTCGAAGTCGTGCGATGACCGACGGCAGGTCGTTACTGTGATGGTGCCGTTGCCGTTCGGTGCCCCGGACTTGACTACAAGTCTGACTGAGCCATCTTCGACGAAGAACGATCGGACGACTGTAGTGGTTCTCCCATCTGGACCAGGCTCGTTGGAGAGCAGTACCAAGTCATCGATACGATTGCGGACATCGTCATCTTTGGCGAGCTCGACAGCTGTGAGAGCACGCGCGTCGCGGAAAGAAAGGTCGACCCGTGGGTCCTGGTACAACACGCGGACCATGTCTGTTCTGCCATACTTGCTCGCAACCATAAGTGGCGTGAAAAGCCGGTCATTCGTGGCGTTAGCATCCGAGTCACAGCGGTAAAGAAGCTTGATCGCGATCTGCGGGTCTGTGATGATGTGAAGCAAGCTGTTTCCCTTTGCGTCGACATGCTCATCGAGGTGCAGCGGCTGTCCATCGTTCTGTGCATGGGTAGCTGCCAGAAGTGCTCGATCCACCATATCGTGATATTGCTCGTGGTCATAGGACCTGCACAGAGCGAAAATAGGCGTCTGACCGTTTTTATCTTTAAGTCGCCACGGCAGGAGATGTCCTATCCGATCGAGCAGCCGCGGCTGGTGAAATAGATGGTGTGCCATGCATCGGCCTTTGTTGTCTTGCTTCGCAAGATAATTTCGTAGTGCGTCTGGAGTTCCACTGTTCTCTACAACGTAGGAGAGTATGGTATCCGTCGTCTTCGCATGTGCCACTTGGACAGCCGCGCTCAACAGTGTGGTGCCTTCATTATTCTGATCCTCAAGGACCCAGCTTGGCGAGTAGTACTCATTCAGACTGAGCAAGTATTGTAGAGCCTTATCTTGCTTGCTTTCGACTGCCATCATCAACACTGAGTCGCCGTCTGTGCTTTGTGTCATCGTAAGCTTTTCGATGGACGTGTCGCCTTCAATGCCACTGACGGCAGAGTCAAGGGTTGTGTGGGACCTGAAAGATCCCACTGAGCCGCTAGACATACTTCGGGTGTCCAAAGATACTCTCTTTTTGAGCTTCGGCCGATTAGGCAATGGAGGTGTCTCAGCTCTTTGAAATGGGAAGATGTGTGCCAAGGGGCCGTCTTCGATTTTGTGCCGACTTCGTGAGCGATGTCGATGTCTTCTTCGCTGTTCGTGGTCGCCATTTACTGTGGTGCCTTCAAGCGAAGCCAAATCTGAGAAGCTCGCGGCAAACCTCACAGGTCTATATCTTTCTGGGACGTCTTCTTCGTCCGAGCTGATGTCCATATTTTCGTGGAACGATCTGCCAGGCTCAAGAATACTCTGCATTGTCGCAAGATCTCCTGATTGTGTTGCCTGCCAAAGCGTCCTGTTGCGATGGCTGGCCCTGCGCAAGCCTCCAGCGTCTTGAGACAAGTATGATAGGACTGCCTCAAAAGTGCTCAGCGCGTATCCCAGTTCACCACTCTCCACGTCCTCGATAAAGATGAAGTGGCGCATGTACGACAGTCGCGCCTGTAGATGCCGTACTGGGGCGCGAATTACAACGATGAGTAGAAGCGACACCAACGTATCGGCGTTGATGGTGAGGAGATGATCGTGCTTTTCGGATATTGGCTCGCCATTCGCAGGACTCTTTGGTTTTGCGTCGCTTGCACTTGATTCTGAGTCTGGCATGGTGATGTGCTTCTGTACGCCCAGCAAGATCTCGAGCATCTCCTGCGGGCTGCCGGCTACACCCATCTTCTTAAACATGTCTACGGCTTTTGAGAGTCGCACAGCGAGCTCCTGCTTGCCCTTGCGACCGTTGCCAATGTCAATGCCCACTTGCGATATGTCGATGTCCACCATCTGCCGTGTTCGTCGCTCCAACTCTATGTCTTCAAGCCGCCGTAGATCGCATATTCGTGGAAAGAGTATTCGGTGGTGTACTTGCTCGGCGATGTACCGTTCAATCATGCGCTCCACGATCGGCCCGGTGAGATCTGTGGTGGCTCCTAGTAATGAAAGCTGCTGCTTGTCCACCATCTGGAAAAGATCAATTGCTGCCGTCACAGCCGTCTCCAGCGAGGTACGCATCTGGTTCTCTTCATCGCCAATCTCGATTTGCGACACGAAGCCGTTCGGGCCAGACATGCTGCTGTGCAATGACAACCGTGCAGTCCCCGATGAGGACACGGATCCGCTTCTCCGTGAGCTGATCGAGCGCGCGCTCAGTGACGACCGCCGCGAACTGCGTGTGGGTGTTGGCGGTAATGGCTTCTCTAGCTCCTTGCCAAACTCCTTGAACAGCCTTTCCAAGCCCGGCTGCATCTGGCGCGCAATCATGGGGAAATGGTTCAGAAGGTCACTGAACGACTTGACCTCCTTCTTGCGCGGCATTGACAGGACAGGGCTTGTCGAGGAGCTCGATGCAGCGGCCGTAGTTGCAGCCACTTCCTTCTTCGTCTCGAGCGTCGCGGGTATGATGGGATTCGCCTCCCAGGTGCCGATGAGCGGCTTGGAGATGTAGTAGACGAGCCATGGCTGGGCGTCGAAGGTGTCCGGGTAGAAGATGGTGTCGGTCAGCAGCTGGGCCTGGTTCAGCGTTTTGAATCCTGCTTGCCGTCAGTACTATAGCCTCCACAGTACATATGTGCATATGTAATATGCGACATCACATGACGCACCCTTGTTGCTGTAGATGAAGGCGTCCTTAACAATCACCGTGCGGCCGTTTGCGGTGGTGTACTGCTTCGCCTTGCCCCTCGTCTCCCTGAAGCTTCCCACGTCCTTGACATGGTTGTTGGGGCCCACGCCGCCCGGCACGCGCAGCACATGGCTCGCTAGGAAGTCCTCGGAACCGCTGAGATCTGCGTACGAGATGTTGGTCTCCTTGTCGCGGGAGGTGAGGAGCACTTCGGTGGTCGGGACGAGGAGGACCTGCACACGTGTCTTGTTAGCCCATGCGATTGCGTGTATGTGGAGGACCAAGCAGGCGGCGTACGTGGTGCTGCGCCGGAGTGCACTGGCTGGGGAGTGCGCTACGGAAGAAGGCCCGTAAGAAGGGGTTCAGCACGGGAGGCATTCAATCGACATCAAGTATATTCCGCGAAGTGTTCAGCGGGCGGGGAGCATCAGCGCTCGCGACGTGAGCCGGGCAAGCCGGTGGCCCTGGGCGTTTGGCTGCGATTGCTGGTGCCTGCGCTGTGGTGGTCCGCTTGCGAAAGGCTGCGAGGGGGTCGAAAGTGATGTCAGAGTAGTGTAGTATAGTCGCGGGAATGGTAGAATGGGAGCGCACACGGAAGGAGCGTTGGATCGCAGCTGGTATGAGATGGGTCCTGTCCTGTACTGTTCTGCTGCGTAACATGTCGCATTGGCTTGTGAAGGTCAACTCGCACGCGGCGTCCCTGGCTAGCGGCGGGAGCTTCGTCATCTTCCCGCTTCTCCACATTTACACCATGAGCTTCACTTTACAACTGCGCATACTTGATCGAATTTTGCCAATCAAGCCTCCTGGATATATATACTTAGCGCTGTTTTCTCATCCACTATCAAGCACTCACATGTGCCACAGCATTGGTCTATACTGAAAATTGTTCCCTTGTAATACACAGGGCGCTTTGTTAGTTCACAGTTGCACATCATATTTGTCCTCTTTTCAACTGGTCGAAGATATGTTCATTTGTGTACATGCCGCTCACGGAACTATCAACAGCGGCACGCATACTTGATCGAGTTTTGCCAACATATCCTCAACGCTGTCTTCCCATTCACTATCGAGCACTCACATGTGCCACAACTCACTTGCCATGAAGTGCAAGTCTGTTCCTCACCCATCCCTCTGCACTCTGAGCCCACTTGATCTCAGACGCTGAGTTCTTGCTTGGCCGCCAACACTTGAACAAGTCAAGCTTGTCCTTAACCATCGTGTTCAGGTCTGCCATGTCCTGCCTGCCGACTTGGGGTTATGGGGTTATCATTCATCATTGCAGTACTCATTCCTTGGATACATTCGATAAATAAGTCCTTGGTCAAGATACCAGATCTTTATCTTTGGGTGCAGATGTACCTTGGGTGAATGGCCGTGGCGGCTACGCTCATACGCGAGCCATGTGCCAATCATGCGAAAGGTATCCGGGATCGAAGAACAGCAAGTCCAGTTCCGGAAACCCATCACGAAGTCGAGCACGAGTTGTGGCCGATGCCGATACCCTAGAGTCGTCGTGTTCGAGACTCACTCTTTTCGCAAAGAAAAGCTGTGGAAAGTATATGCAGCTATTGTCGCCCAGATCGGCAGCATACACAGAGTCCATCCCACTGGCCTCGCCATGTTTTCCCCAGATAAAGATCTGTAAGCGTGGACAATGCTCATGTGCCCATTCAAACAAAGTAGTAGCAAAGTGGTGTATCCTGGAGACCAGGTGATTTGCTGACTCGTAGAACACTCCTCGATTTGGCGTTACATGATCTTGATAGAGCTGTAGCATTCGAAGATCTTGCAAGTAGTTCAGAGGATCCTGGACGTCTGCGTTTAGTGAAATACCCAACGTTCTGGTTACAAGTACCTCACGAGATATTGCAACAGATGGGAAACGCCATCAGTTCGTTTGTCTTCGATACCCTCCGGTAGGTCCGGTGCTTTAAGAGCGAGCTGTTGGAGATGCGAGAAGTTGCGACATAGCCAGACTAGTGACTCGGAGTCAACGTAGCTCGAGAAGACTCTCCTTTCGTTCAGTTCAAGCGTAGGTTGATGACCATGCCTGAAAGTCGGCATACCAGGTTAGAAACTCTTTCATGGCTAATGTGCGCACCACAAGCTTATCTTACCATGCCAGACTCCTGAGACGATCACGTAGGGGCCAGAAGATATGGGTCTCTACCAGCGAGCCATCGAGTCCCACTTGCTCCGGTACCACGTACCTGGTGGTGTACAGCAAGCCACAATGACTGAAATGAACGCATTTGAGTTGATCGTTTTGTTTGAAGAAATCATGTAGGATGGCACTGTGCTCGGGAAGTATAGAGTCCAGTGACGTGCTCTCGAAATGTGACAAGTTGCAAAGGCTCTTACTCACCGCAAGGACGTCAGATAGGAGCCACATGTTGTAGTTGTGTAGACGCAATTCCGTCAACAAAGACAAGTCAAACAATTTCGGGTAGAGAGTGGTGAACGGGGTTGGCATGCATCCGGACACAGCGAGCGCTCTGGTGCGAAACGGCGCGTTGTCAGAGCTTGGGGCACTGTATCGGGTCCAGAAGGATGCAACGTCTGATGTCCAATCAACCCAGAATTCTATTGAAAGTGATTCGACATCCCAATCCCTACTGGCCAATTCTTCCAAGCCGCACGTCGTATGCCGAGTGTTCGAAAACCCTACACTCAAATTTGAAACAGCCTTCCGAGCGAGTAGAGAAGAATCGAACGTAATGTTTGTGTTCTTCACGGATTGCTGATGAGCATTGAGGTGATCGATGATGTGAGCGGCTAGAGGCCTCGACGAGATATATCTGTCTGGATCAACATGAAGACCGCGCAAAGCAAATCTGAGCTTACTGAAATGTGCCGAGTTTGTTTGTCGGCAGCTGCCATAGAATTCGCAATGTCGCTTCTTGTTGAGCTAATACATCAACTGGTTTATCCTCGAGGTCGTGATGCCCGTAGTACAGTGCAAAATCTGGAGCATCGTAGATGATCAGGCTTCGCGTGTGCCGCAAATGTCTGGCAGCGCCGAGCTCAACACACGCCTCAAAAGCTGCAAGCTGGCTACTGCCTGACCGGACTCCCAGAACAACTTTACGGTACAGGTACTCCGTCGCGACATAGTTCCAGCTCTTCGACACAAGACATAGAGCTCGTAGGTCGTCTGGCAGAGTTATCTATACGGAGCTGGTCAGTTCGTATGGAGCGTGTGATGAGCACAATTTCGCACGTGTTCTGGAATAATTCTTTTCGCATCCTCGACGAGATCTTGCGGTGCTAATAGCGTCTCCATAGCATTGCGCGGCTGTGGTAGAGTTGTGAATAGGGTGGGGCATGTGACAGCGTGAAGACGTGGAGAAAAAGTGGGTCCAGTGCTTCAGGCGCGCCTCCTGTCCGTCTGGATCTTCCACCACAACCCAACCGTATCTACAGCTTCATGTGGCCCACAACCGCAAATCATGCTGAGCCTTCCAGCTGACATCCAGTTCCTCATTGTTGATTGCATTGTATCAAAGAGCGACCTCAAAGCATTATGCAGGACGTCGAAAACATGTTGCGACCTCGCGCGTCCGCGCTTATATCATCACATTCAGCTGAAAAGCTGGGATCGTTCCGACGAGGGCATGTTGAAATTCATTAGATGCGCGGGTGCTGGAGCTTTGAAACACCTTCGGTTCATACGGCACTTGACCATAGAGGACTCCAGGCCACCAAGCGAACCGCCTACTCAACAGATCGGCCCAATTCTCGCTGGTCCTGAACGCTATAGTGTTGCGGAACATCTGATGGACTATCAACATTACTCTCACGATAAACTTGGAGCTTACGTTGTTGCTATTTTGGTGCTGTTGCCGCCAGACCAGCTAAGGTCCTTTTGGTGAGTCCAACGATCCATGCCGAGCCTGGCTTTACTTTGTACTTAGGCACGCTTCATGCTATTCACTTTTCATTACCTGAGAAGTTGGGATCTGCAAACTGACTTCTTGTTACGCAGTTTCATATCTTATCATGCTCTGGGTTGGAAAGTCTACAGCCATCTCAGCTCCAACCAAAGGAACCTCCGCAGTTTGCATACAACTTTCGGGGATCTAGGCTGGGTACACGCGCCTCTGTCCCCACTGCCTCTCGCCCACTTGCGAACCATCGATGTCTGCTTCAACGGCACTCAGCATCTGGCGTATTTCTTCGAGGCACTTGGCTCGCGATCTACCGGGGAAACACTCGAACGTCTCGCCTTAAGCATAGTCGACAACGACCACCAGCATGAAACCGCGTCAGAGGTCGCGAAGACGTTCGAACGTAGAATCACGAGCTTCCCCAAGCTGAAAGAATTGAGCCTCCTCAACTTACGACGAGATCTGGGTGATATGTTTGTGCTATTGAGCCGGCACATAAGGTTCGAGCACCTTCTCCGACTGAACGTCGCAAGCTGCGACGACAGTTTTCTTTTCTTCTCCGACATGGGAAAATACTTCAAAGTTCAGGGCTCATCCCTTCAGCATTTGTGGCTTCGCGGACCGAACGACGACCTGCATTACCTCGACTTACTGGAGTGTTGCGATCAAATATCCAGCTTGCACATCAATCTTCCGGAAGGATTGTTCACGCCTATTTTGCAAGAGTCTTTGATACGTTTAGGCCCTTTACTCGACACTTTGGCATTACACGAGCAGGCTCTTGAGGGGATAGATTGGCGTCGAGAACAGTCTCTCGATGCTACGAAGCTCTACCAAAGCTGTCGCAACCTACGCTTCTTAGGACATCAGCTAGCTTGCTCACAATTTGAAATGCCTCGAGACCAAGACTTTGTCAGCATCTCCAAAATACTGGTAAGCACGTTCATCTTACCATTGCTATGCACTCCGTCGATTCAGGACTGCATTAACATAATACAGGAGAACTTCCATTACCTCAGTAATCTTCGCGTCGTACATTTCCGCTACATGCCGACCAGAAGCCATAGGGAGGAGGATCCCGACAACATGCCAGACCAAACACAAGTCACTGCGGATATTCAACATTTCGTCACCACCGTGTTCGCCTACATGGATAGAAGCGGTATCTGCTCCAGGCTGCGAGGCATAGTCTTTGGTATGTATTGGGAGCCTGAGTCTCCGTACGGACTACCTATCGAATGGGGGCTCGAGTGGCCCTACACACGCCATTGTTTTGTAAGAGGCTATCAGACGGATGCATTCAATCGCAAAGCTACCGTTGCATTGCCTGTGCCGCCGCATAAGATTCGCGAGCTTGAGCCAGACTGCGACTTGCTTGACTTTGAGCCAGAGTGCGATTGGGTGGGAGGGATTGCGGGACGACTCCGTAGCGTATGATTTGCTCGCTCTTATCGTTCTATGCGAATGCCTACAGTATGGTAGTTCTACACATGTGGTGACCGCGAAAGCAGTTGGATAGAGACCATGTCGATCAGGGTTGAAATTACCATTCATATTGCACCATTGCGAACGCATTGTATTGGGCGTGCGGCAGCATTGCGGGCATGCGGTGCGTTGAGTTGGTGATGACCACGTGATAGCGCGAAATGAACCCACTTTTCTTCTTGAAATCTACGCGTCGCGTCGCGCATTTCACTGTTCCCATCTCAACCACAACCGGCATTCGACCACGCTCCTTGCACCATCGTGTTTTTCATCATGATCTCACTACCAGCGGACGTCCAAATGCTTGTCCTTGATTACAACTTGTCCCAGCGCGATTACAAAGCGCTCTGCGCAACCTCGAAAGCGTGTCGTGCACTTGTATTGCCACAACTCTACAGTCGTATCAAGCTCATCACATGGGATGATAACCATGCCAGGCTCAAGCAATTCACCCGCTGCGTTGGGGCAGGTGCTGGTGCCCATCTCCGCCACACGCGAACATTGATCTTCGAAATCACAAAGCCTCCTTCCGAGCCACCCTGTCAACTCACAGGGCAACTAGACTTTGGTGAGGACCCGGTTTCAGACTCTAATATTCCGTTTCGTGAGACAGTCGACAGCTCCATCTCAATGATTCTCGAGATGTTTCCTGATAACTGTCTTCACTCGTTTGGGTATGTTCATTCTCAACGTTTGAACAATGCCCTGGGCTAATGATACTCCGCGAAGATACGTTTCCGAACATTCATGCTCATATCGTATTTTGGATTACCTTGCGCAGCGCCAGTGCCTACAACAACTCCAGATTACATGGGGCTCACCGTGGGACGTACATGTGGGAACTTATCCGCCGTTGCTGTTCCAGGACATGCGGGTACTTGACCTCTACATCGCTAGCCCGCATGACCTCAGCCATGTTGATTTCACAGCGGTGAACTGCGGCTCGAAACTCAAAAGACTAGCCATCGGCGCTTCCAAGACCGCTGTTCGTGCCGTAGAAAGCTACTTCAGGGATAAGATTGCGGAAAAGAGCTTTGGATTTACGGATTTGAAGGAACTTTCGCTCTATGGTTTGAGCTTTACCAATTCGTTGTTGCGATCATCCTGGCAACAGATCGTGAGCCTGCCGACCGTAGAGCGGTTGTCGATTTTCGACTGCATAGCCATCGAGGTCTTCGCTTTGGAACTGGTACGCAATCTCTCGGATTGCGAACTGGGCTTTCAACATCTTTCAATTGAGTGTGGCAATGAGGGTCACGATGAAGGTGGAGCGGAGACCTTGGCGGGCGTGCTCAGTCGGTGCAAACCACTTGCAACTCTTCACCTGCGAACAGATCTTCTGCCTGAGAAGTTTTGGGATTATCTTGTTGCTCACGGGCCATCACTCCGTACTCTGGCGATCGATGAAACCGACGACCACGCCGACAATGGGCTCAAACTGGACGCAGAAGCACTCAGTAAAATCTGCCAAACATGTCCCAAAGTGCTCTACTTCGGTTTCCAGCTTGACAGATATGCTTTCATGGAGCCGGACTGGAATACAGAGTATGGGTACGGCGAGTTCTTATCTTGCTTGGGCGCAATGCAAGGGCTGCGTCTCGTACACCTTCGCCTGCCCCTAGTGGGATCCTACGACACTGAGTCCTGGACAGAAGGCGCGGACAGCTCAAACGTCACGTGGAATTGCCAGAAATTTTGCAATGGGGTCTTCTCTTACTTGGAGGAGCACCGGCTATGTCCTTCTCTGGTGACCGTCGTTGTTGGACATCACTTTGAGCCCGCCAATGTCCGCAACGACCGAGCTGGAAGGAATCCGTGGTACTACACAAGGCATTGCTATATTCGTGGCTGTCAATACGACGCTCTCAACAGGAAGGCGGCTATTGCAGTTCCAGTACCTGCGTACAGGGTTCGCGAGCTGTTGCCAGACTGCGACTTGTTGGATTTCGATCCCGCGTGTAACTGGGTGGGTGGCCTGCCGGGGCGCATACAGCTGTAACTCTTGTAGCTGTGCGCAAGCTTAGGTCGTGGCCGTCACAACAGCCATCCGTGCCTCTCAGGCATACAATGCGAATCATACACTATGGGGTATCGCGAGCTATTTACTAAAATCTCTTACTGTGCATTCTTCCTGAACGCAGGCATACCGTTCTTCTTGCCCCAGTTCCACACCTTACTATTCAGATCCGGCACCATGAACACCCAAACAATAGCCACGATCCACGCTCCAATGGTGTCAACCAGAACATTGTTCCTCTGACTACTCCCCAGCGCACCGAGCCTCAGTACCCCAGCCATCCAATTCGTGGTCGTCATGAAGTTGCCAGCCTCCAGCCCTTGCACCGCGGCAGTCGCGGCTTCCAGCTCCGTCTGCTTGGGGTCCGATGCCTCCATCTCGCGGGTCACGGGGTGCTTCGTCTTCTCCTCGTTTTCGAAGCCGGGCGAGAGGATGGTGCCGGGGAAGATGATGTGGATGTTGACGTCGAAGGGGGCTGGTGGTGCACCGTTGACAGCGGTCTTATTGCGTCTTGCGGAATTGTAGAGCTGGACTTCGGAGCGCAGACCGTCGGCGAGGGCGCGTATTGCCGCTTTGGCAGGAGAGTAAGGGGTATAGCCTGCCAGGCCGACGAATGCAACGGAGGACGAGGTGAAGATGAACTGGCGAGGAGATTCAGGTGCGGCGTCCTTGGGATATGGCTTCGAGGGGTACAACCAGGCCTTCAGCGTCTTATGTGAGAGATATGCGGCAGCGAAGTAGTTGAGGTCCATCATGGATCGCAGTGTGTCGGTGCTGGTCTCAATGAACAGGCCTGGTACAGAGATGCCAGCGACTGCCCACACGATCTCTGGCACGCGGCCGTTGTTCCATGATGTTGCTTCGGCGAGGATGCGATCATTTTCGGCCTCGGAGGTGACGTCTGCGGAGATGTAGGTGAAGCGCTGCTTCGAAGGGTTCTTTGCGTGGGCGCGTGCGTGTTCGACGGCGGCTTCGAGGTTCTTGGTGGTTCGTGCGACGAGGATGAGGTTTGCGCCGCGGGCAGAGAGGAGACGGGCGATCTCCTTGCCCATGCCCTGCGAAGAGCCGGTGAGGAGGACTGTCTGGGGCTGAATTAGTCTGGCTGTTGTTTAGAGTGCATTAGGAAGCCTACTTTGCCCTCTACAGGGAAGTGGTTGCTGTTCCAGAATGGGAAGCCCATGATGTCTGCGCTGAGGATGCCCACGAGAACCAGAAGGAGTACTGTAGCTCCCAGGAGCAATTGAGACATGAGACCGTCCTTATGACCTTGCGCTGACACCAGGAGAGGGCATGCAACCGGACGAATATGTCAACATAAGCACTGCGCCCAATGTAGACTGTTTACTTACACGCGATGATGGAGTGGTGCTGCGGGACTGGCTCGGAGGTGCACTGCTGCGATTGGCCAAAAGTTTCACGCTAAGATTATGTCGAGGAAAAGTTGCATTGCGACAGCACCACTCACACCACCACGCCACGATTCACCACAACCGCGACTATGGGAAAGAAAAGGAAGGCCGGCAGCGGCGCATACGGAGCGGCAAAGGCGCCGAAGGAGGACGACTCGAAACTCGCCATCAACACCTGGGAAGATGTCGCAGACTCCGAGGACGAATTCCACATCAATCGCGACAAGGTCTTGCTTGATGAGGGGCCGGCGGCAAAGAAGCTGCGAAAGTGGCAGGAGGAGGGTATGGACTACCGCATCTATACATCCACAGAGTACAAACTGACTTTGTGTCTTGCAGACAAGTTTCTACAGGCTTCAGACGAAGAGGTCCTCGACTACAACGACGATGACGACGATGACGATGTAGAGGACGACGCCGCCTCCGAAGACCTCGATACCGATCAGCAAGAAGCCCAGGGCGAGGAAGAAGACGAGGACGAGGGTGCCTGGGGTGCTACGAAGAAAGACTACTACAATGCAGATGCCATAGAGACGGAGCAGGATGCGCTCGACGAAGAGGCGGAAGCGCGACGCATCCAGAAGAAGCAGCTCCAGGCTATGACTGAGGCTGACTTTGGCTTCGACGAGGACGAGTGGATGGGTCAGGACGGCGAGAAAGAAGCAGAGAGCGGTGCCCGAGTCACAGAGGTTCTGCCACAGCTACAGATCACGGACAGCATGTCAGAAGAAGAGCGGCTGAAGATCATGCGGACACGATACCCGGAGTTCGAACACATCTCACGCGAATACCTGCGACTGCAACCACAGCATGATGAGCTGGCCGCCGCTGCGAAGGCTGCCGATCGCTTGATCAAGTCACGCGCCGTTCAGTCAAGTCTGAAGCGCGACTCGCTCCCCACGCCAATTGCAGTCACGAAGTATCGAGCTTGTGCAGCATATCTGGCTGCTATGGCCATGTACTTTGCAGTCCTAGGTTCAACAGCCAAGGACGACGGCTCACCGGTCATTGCAATGGATCCGAGCGAACTACACGAGCATCCAGTCATGGAGAGCCTTCTCAAATGTCAACGAATGTGGACGAAGATCGAGAGCTTGCCCGTTGCTGATCCGCTCGTCGATATGGCTGATGACGATGATCTGTCAGTCACCGGAGACGCCGGTCCTCTTGCAAACATGATCGAGGTCGAGACTACCATGAAGCCAAAGAAGCAGAAGAAGAGCAAAGCACAACGTGCGGCTGAGATTGCGCAATCAGAGGCGCAGGCTCGTCGTGCAGAGAAGTTGGCCAAGACTGAAGAAGAGCTTGCATCACTTGCAAACCTTACAGACAAGGCCGCTCTGAAAAAGGCAGCAAAGAAGAAGAGATCGTCTGACCAGAAGCTCAATCTGCTCAACGAAGAAGACTCCGACTTCGGTGAAGAGACATCACTCACCGCTCACGAGCTAGCAGAGAAGGCAAAGAAGAAGAAGTCATTGCGTTTCTACACATCCCAGATTGTGCAAAAGGCCAACAAGCGCGACACAGCTGGCAAAGACTACGGCGGCGACGCCGACATACCCCACCGCGAACGTCTCAAGGACCGACAAGCCCGTCTCCAAGCAGAAGCCGAAAAGCGCGGCCAACACAAAGACACCGCGCCAGGCGTCGCACTCGGCGAGGGCGACGACAGCTCAGGCGACGAAAGCCCCCCACCCCGCAACGAAGACTACGAAGACGAAGAAGGCTATTACGACATGATCGCCGCGCGCTCCAACGCCAAAAAAGCCACCAAGTCCGACCGCGCCGCCGCCTTCGCCGAAGCCGCGAAGCAAAACGCCACCGTCATCGAGGAGGAAGTTATTGGCGAGGACGGCCGCCGTATGATTAGCTACCAGATTGAGAAGAACAAGGGCCTTACGCCGCATCGCAAGAAGAGCGTAAGGAACCCGCGTGTCAAGAAGAAGGAGAAATACAAGGAGAAGCAGAAGAAGCTTAAGAGTATTATGCCCGTGTTTGATTCGAAGAAGAAGCAGGCTGGTGGGGCGAACTATGGGGGTGAATTGACGGGTATTAAGAAGGGGTTGGTTAGGAGTAGGAAGTTGTAGGATCTTTGAGATTGTTGGGGCTGTTCCCATACGCAAAATGATACCGGATGGCTTCTTCAGAAACGTATTTGCTGTGGGCATGTTGGAACTCAAGACCTGGATTGCCGATTGACCCAAGGCTTTATGCCTCTCTGAGAGTGTCCATGTAGGCTTTGTGTGAGCCTCCTTCCTTGCCAACCAGACAACCAAACCTTTAATCCCCCGACCTCTAGTCCTCCAACCAAGAATCCTGACTATCTTTCCCCATTCAATCCCACCGACGAGCTGCGAGTTAAGAAAGCATCTGAAGCCGCTGACCTCATCTGCTTACGACCATGGCTCGTATCGTCCCAGATTCCTTACTCATTGTCCGCATCTGGAAATAATCCTGGAAGGTGTACGCCGTGTCTCAGTTCTGCCTTGATCAGAGGATCTGTTACGCGGTCGATCTTGAGGTGCCATGTGAACAGTTCCATATAGCTCGACATGTGGAGTCGGTCCATCTTTGAGTTCCATTTGTTGGTGTTCTTGAGGCCATTATGTTGAGTGGCGCTAACGTCATTCGCACCTTCGACAACAGCGAGTGTGATATCTCAGCGTTATACTTGAGACTCCTCATTATGCTTGTCAGGACTTGAACTTTCTTACTCTTGAAACGGCGTGCCTTCTATTCAGTGCAACGTTTTCCATTTGGTGACACTCTGCCACGACGCTCATCCTGAACTTGGCACTCGCATGCCACCAACGCCATAACACCTAAGATGGATAATGCAACTCACATCTAGCTGCAGCATCACGAGACCTGTTTCCCATCCTACCTGCTGTTATTCTTCGACAGGAAAAATCCGACTGACGCCAGCAGGGTATGCTCAATGCTTCCGAACACACTGCAGCTCACACAAGCACGATCCCATTCTTGTTCCCTAATATCGACAGCTGAGGTCAGCACCCAAGACAACAGCTACGTAACATCTCCACAGCCCACGATACTCCCTGCCATCGATCACTGCCTTCCCATGCCGAAACACTCCAATTCAGTACCAAAAGCAGAAAAACAAGAAGGGCCAAAATCGCCGATTGGTGAGCCTTGGATCTCGTGTCGACGAAGGAAAATGCAATGCGATGTGACGATTCTTGTGAGCTAACGTCACAGGACCAAAGCGTCGACGAATCAGCGCTTGTTGCGTTGCGGGAGCTAGACTGCATACGGGTGAGATTGCATCTGATTGGATGGCGCGAGCATGCGACGCTGCGATTATCCCTTTGACGATAGCTGTGCTGAGAGGCATGGGACTTGACACGAATTGTGTACATAAGGTTTGGCAAGGTACGGTGTGAGGAAGGCAACTGAGGACCCTTGAGGCTTTTAGGCCCCCGCTTGCATTGTTTCCTGGAGATAGCATTTTTGTTACTCCCGTGCAACTGCTGCGTCAATTGCTCGTCATTTGTCCGCGGACAGCACCTGCGTCTGAGCTGTTCAATTTCCGAAGTGCGGAGGTCACACACGGTTGTTGCTTTCGCAGGGACGAATTTTCAATCCTTCCTCTCTTGACACAAGATCACTTATTCAATTAGCAGTACTGGCAATTGAGATATTTCCACGCACCAACAACAACCATGTACTCAGTACCCTCAAAGCAACCGTACTACCTCAACACAATGCTCTCCGAAAGCACAGCACACATCTTCACCACGCTCCTCACATTCCTCTTCCCACCCCTCCTAGCGCTTTACATCCACAACGACTACAAGACCTTTCTCAGCCTCGGACCCGGCGGTACACCCGCAACACCACTCGGCTACCTGAAGATCAAACTCCTCTCGCTCATCTGCCTACGAGACCCCCTCAAGCCAATGCACATACCACCGCACTTCCGCCCACAAAAAGGCTACTTCGACGACGACACGTTGTCGAAACGGAAGGGTGAGCGGCCGCTCGTTCAAGGGGTGGCGCCGCAGCGCCAGCAGAGTCAGAAGAGCGATGTGCAGGTGTATTCTTGTTTGGTTGAGCGCCTACGGGCTCTGGCCAAGGATCCGCGCAATCAGCTTGCGGAACGGACATCTTGCTTTGAGAAGTACTCTTCTGGACTATTCGCCAGTACGCCGATCACGCGGACGTGCGGTGGGGAAATATGCCATGCTCATCCATCAGACGGATCCATGCACTTGACGCTACATCCCTCGGATGCGAAAGTGATGATTGAGAATGGATGGGGCGAGAGACATCCTTTGGCAAGGGGAGGCTGGTGCAGGCGCTTCGTGCCCAAGGAGTTCGTGCTGATATATGCGCCGCGAGACGATGCTGAGGTGGAAGTAGTCATAAAGATTGTTGCGGCGAGTATTTGGTGGGTTAGCGGTATTGATGTCAATGGCGAGGAGCAGGGCCCGAGGAGAAGGAGTAGGGACGTGGAGGCTGTGAGTAAGGCGATGCAGGGGTTGGAGGGTTGGGCGTGTAAAGGGCAGGCGTGTGCGAGTGGGACGATGGAGAATATGACTGGCAATGCATGACATGTGTGGCAGCGTCGAAGAACGTGCACTTGCACTGGATGTTGGATCGGTTCAGCGTGGCGTATGGGTTTTCTGGAGTTTGTGCTTCGGGGCGGGTCTGATATGGTGTATGGAGTTTCTCGGTTGACACCAAAAATTGAATGATTGCACTTTATCTTTTTTCTCGTGGTTCATTCCTTGTGACGAAGCCTTCTCCTTGGACACACACACAGCACACCTCCAGCGTCTCAACGCCGATCCCTCTTCGTCTCATCCCTCCCCACCCACTTACTTCCGCCTAACCCACTCCTCATACTCCTTCCTCTTCCCCTTAACATCCCAGAATCCCTGACGCCCCTCACCCTTTCCAAATCCGGCATCGAGGCCCAAAAACGCATACGGATCGCCCTCCGTCAGCACCGCCTCACCCTCGCGCGTGTACGTGCCCTCAGGTTTCCGGCCCTCGCGCGATATCTGGCCCGCCCATTTTGCGGCCTCGATGGGTCGTAGGGGCTGTGCGGTGGCGACGATGCCGGTGGAGAGGAGCAGTATGGATGCGAGGAGCTCGAGGGTTATGTCGGTGGGGAGAGGGACGGTGGAGAATGCGCTGGTGTGTTCGTGTGCGGAGTAGATGCTGGAGTACTATTAGGTTATGTACGCTTTTATATGGTGTGTATAGGCGTACGCATGTGTGAGGAGTAGTGCGCCGACTGTGTTTAGAATTGTGCCTAGAAAAGCCATGGTGAAGGTTGAGCGCGGTTTGAACTTCGTCTACAGAGCAATGCGATGTGTAGTCGCGTGGTGAAACTCAAAGGGTCGGAGAGTCGGGGAAGATGGCGCCCGGAGGATGACAAGTACGATCTGTTTGGGGGCTTCTGAGTGATGCCGGTGTTGGTGGTGATGTTGTCGCGAAGCGATTGAAGCTTCCGACGCTTGGCGCTTGATCTCGTTTTACTCGAACGCCTCCACCTTGAACCGCCAAATCATCTATTCACTGTTACCTGCATCACGAACTGTGCCCGTTTGCAGGGTGTGCCCGCATAGTAATTCTTCAGCAGTAGACCCGTATCACCACCCCCTGAATGGCACCACATGTCGGCCTCGTAATGCAAGCTTACACAGTCCAAGGCAGCAGGATATATGACTGGACATGTGTCGACATATTCTTCAAGAACAGCAGGCTACCACTTACGATGTCGCGCTCGTCCGCAGCGGAGAACGCGGTCGGTTTTGCCATCACCGACGTGACACTCGGATATACAACGGAGTACCATCTGAGTTCACGGCTTTGTGTAACCGACAATATGTATAACACTCTTCTGATTTTAGATATTGCCGCAGTTCAGACAGTTGACCACTTTTTTTCACGTCACCTTTCTGTTCACTCGTTCCATGAGCATCCATCCACGAATCCCCAAGATCAAGATGCCTCTTAATGTGCTCATTATCGGCGCTGGATGCGCCGGTCCAGCCTTTGCGCATGCTCTTCTGAAGACCAGCCCAAAATCAACCATCACTGTCATCGAGCGCTCTGCATCTTTGCGCACGGGAGGACAGCAACTGGACTTGAAAGCCAAAGGCATACCTGTTGCGAGAGCTTTGGGTATCATCGACGAGCTCAAGGCAGCGTGTGTACATGAGACTGGAATGCAGATGGTCGACAGGGACGGCAAATCGCTGATAGGGTTCGGCGTGAACAGCTCTTCGAAGTCAAGCCAAGGGTTGACACTAACAAACGAGTACGAGATCATGCGTGGAGATATGGTCAAGGTTTTCTACGATGCCAGTGTGGCCGAGCGACGAAAGATTGAGAGGAATGGGGATCGGCAAGGAAGTCTGACGTACAAATTCGACACGACCGTCACCCGTATCGAGCAGTCTGACAAAGGCGCCACTGTGACCTTCTCGGATGGACAGAAGGCATGCTACGACCTCGTTGTTGCAGCAGACGGGCAGAACTCTCGTACACGACGCATGGTATTCGGCGACGAAGTCAACAAGCAATCGTTCAAGAAGATGGGTATACAAGCAGCATACTTCGACATTCCCCGCCTTGGTACAGACGACAACGATGCCCGTATGTACTTTGCACCTGGAAGCCGTATGGTCATGACCCGTACAGGCGACCGCCCTTTCAAACAGATATACCTCTTCCTGATGAAGAATGACGAGCGCCACGAGCGGATGAGACTTGTGCACCATCAGCCACTAGACAAGCAGAAAGAGGCATGGGCAGAGATATTCCAGGACGCCGGCTGGGAGTGCAAGAGATTTTCCGATGCGCTGAAGACGACAGACGACTTTTACGCCCATGAGGTCGCCCAGATACGCATGCCAAAGCTGTACAGCGGACGAATTGTCCTCCTCGGCGACGCCGGATACTGTCCATCGCCCTTCACAGGCATGGGCACCACGCTGTCTCTTGTTGGCTCGTACATCCTGGCAGGCGAGCTCGCGAAGCACGGATACAATGTCGACGCAGCTTTGCAAGCGTACCACGACTTGATGCAAGAACCACTCAAAAAGTATCAGACGCTGCCTACAGGAGGCGATACGAGCTTCTACCCGGCTTCGGAACTGGGTATCAAGATTACAAACAGCGCACTCTGGATCCTATCGAGCTTGAAGATTGATAAGTTGATAATGTGGGCTGCTGGACTCCTGCCTGAAAGCAAAGACAAGTATGAACTGCCTATTTATCCAAGGCTGGACTCGACCGCGGGAGAGAAGTCGTGAATGCTGATATGGAGGTGCCCGTCTTTATTGTGTCAACGAGGTTGTAGATTCGGACCACGAGCAACCTCGTAGAGCGTGTTCAACAGCGGTTCTCAAGTCATCCATGTTTATGTAGTATTAGCCTGTATAAGACACCATCTCTGCTTTGCAACATTCGAAATAATACATGATCGTTGTCGATGTCTAATGGCACCCTGATTTACCTGAGCACCTGCCTCGGCTGCTCTAGCCCAAACCCCACGTCTCCACCACCCACTTTCCCAAACGGCTAGACGCGGTTTGACGTCACTGGCCTATCGCGTCAGTAACACTGCAGCCTTCACGTACAACCCACTAACAACCAAGAAACCCATTCACAAGGGTCCCTTATAAGTACCCCTCTACGTTCGCGCCACTACCCCACTCCATACCACCAATCTTCACGATTCCACCTCTACAACCACCACATCTACATATACTTACACGAACACTCACAACCACACACATACAACATGCCTCTCGTAGTCCCCGGTCTGCAGTCCAAGGACGGCGACTCGAAGAACGACTGGATGAGCAAGCTCATGGGCAAGAAGCTCGGCGACAAGCACGATGAAATCGTACGTACGCCGACGGTATCGAGATGTGAAGATGGTGGCTAACGCGTGTGATTGCAGACTTTCGCGAAGAGCGATCTTCCCAAGGAGCACCGCGTTCTCCAGCCTGATAGCATGAAGACGATGGACTTTAAGCCCGACCGTGTCAACGTTCATGTCGACAAGGATGGTACTGTCAAGGACGTCACCAACGGTTAGATAAGCGTGTAATGCTTGGAGGATGGAGGCGAGTGGATATGCGCGGCTCTGGAAGGCGTGCAGGAGCTCGGCATCTGTCACGAAGGCATGACTGACATGAGCCGGTGCTGTTATGTATCTTGTAATGAACGAAATTACGGCAGAGCTACTTTTCATTGCCATTATGTGACGTACACGACATGCTGAGTCTAAGTTGACGTGCCTAGCCTTTGCTGCTCGAGTATATCCCGGAGTACGCGAGAAGCAGGTACGACGTCTGAGTCTTGCTTTACGCAACGACTAAGACTAGTACACAACATTTTCCGGAATGCGTCACCGCAATGGAGAATAGCAAGAAACAACAATCCTCTGCGAACAAGACGATACGGAAGTAGCCAAATTCCAAATACCATATCAAATATACAGCCAACAGATTCCAATTCACATCCTCCTCTTCTTCGCCTTCCCATCATCGCTCCCCAACTCCACTCTGTTATCCGCCGCCAAGGCCTCCACAATCTCGCACATCCTTAACATAGTCGCATTAATAGCTTCTGGGTGCTCAAAGCACAACATGATGCCAGCGCGCATCGTGAGCGCGGAGAAGTACCTCTTCAGCACCTTGCTCTCGCTGTTTTTGCTCGCTGCTCCGACGGTGATACAGACCCAGAGTAGCACGCCGGCCATGTCCGACCAGCATTCTGACATGTTGGAGTGCTCGATCGCGGTGCGCAGTTTTTGTAGTAGGGTGGTTGTATTGTTGGGTAGCTGTGTTGGAGTTGGTGGAAAGAAGGGTTGATCGGGTGTTGAGGACATAGCAGTGGTCGTTGTTGAAGATAATGGTCGCTGTGCGCTCGAGGATGGTGTCTGGGATCGGTGGCCAGTGTTTGGAAAATACGATTGAGCAATCGCCGGATTGGTGGAATACACAGAGAGAGAAGGTGAGATGATGTCTTCCGTGTGGTTGTCATGCTCGGAAGGAGAAGCGTACAGTGCATCGGATGGAGGCTCGTTAGAGGCAGTCGAGTATTTTCGTGGTTCCGCCGCATGCGACAGCGCATCGGAAAGCGGTATCCGTAGAATGATGGCCGTGGCTTGGATCGCAGAAGCGATCCGAATTGCTTCATACTTCCAGTCATGTTCCGTGAGAACCTGACGTCTGCGAATCTCAATCACAGTCGGATATTCTTCCGTGCTAGTGACCTTATTGTACAGGTTCATCAGAGTCTGTGAGTTCCGCCGAGTGGATTTGGTCTCGTGGAGGAAGATGTCGATCATCATGCGGATGTCGCTTAGCAGTTCCTTCGCCTTCGAAGTACATCTTTGTGATCCATGAACAGTGTTGAAAGATGATCTGGGGCAGTATACCGGCGACTCTGGTATAGTTGCGGTCGGCTGATAGTGCTTCGTCGAATTCGCCGTACCATACTCGAGGTATATGGTCCGTGGTGGTTCTTCCCGTATGACTGCGTTGGCCAAAGAGACCCATGTGATCGACGATGCGAGTCGTCCATGTACACCCAATTGCGCCAACCCACCACGCTGCTCGACCATGGTTTCCAAACCTCTTTCATGCCATGTCAGTCCAGACTCTTCCCGGCCGATGAATTCCGAGATAATGAGTTGGATGACGGCCATGATGTTGTGATCAGACACGCTGACTTCCGGAATTTGCATGTTTCGGCCGACCAAATGTATGACTTCCTGGCGCAGCGCAATCGTTTGTACGCTCTCTAAAGATAGCTCATTCATAACGTCGTGGTATGCAGTGGCCAAGCAGAGCGTTCCGAGAAATGTGTGAGGGTGGCTGAGTGCTGTTGGTATCCAGTACCTGCCTAATGACCGTGTACCGAAATATCTGCTGCAATGAAATTTGAGTTCCTCCACAGAGACGCCTGGATGTTGGGCTTGGAACATCGTCCGAAAGGGGTCGATCGACTTTCCGATCGACACGAATGGCTGCGGAACATACTCGTCATATGGAAGTGGAATACCTTGTCGGATCGGGACAACAATTGGTGCTGCTGGTAGAATGAAGTCGCGTGGTCTCTGTTGATTCACGACCAAGACACATTTGCGAGGTGATTGCTGGTCGTCTTCTGTTTCAATAAATGGGGTCTCTCGAGGATTTTTAGTTGGTTGGTAGATGCTTTCAGAGTGTTCGGATGCTGTGGTGGGTATTGTAGACAGTACAGTGGAACTATCGTCAGGGTCAATGCCTGTTTGCGACCAGACATCTGAGCTTGACGGCACGGTGTTCAGTCTTGACATGTCTGTATAACTCCTAGGTCCTGTGCTCGTCTTTCGGTCACCCTTGAGAAAGGCATCCATGGCCTTCTTGCGGACGGTCGTCACTAGATGATGGGGCTCGATATTAGTGGCTGTACTAATCGTAATCTGTATAGATGTACACATACTGTTCTTTTTCGACTTGAAGTCGGCAGGCTTTTCGCCGGTGATGAAGATGAGGCCGCCATCACTCGATTTTTCCTCATTAGCTATCGACGCTCGGGTTTTCGACTTCTTTCTGGAAGGCTGTGCTGGAGAAAGCACCATTAGCGCATGCTTCGTGGGAAGTTATATTAACACTCGTTGATGATTTATAGTGATCAGAGCGCACCCGAGATTTTGGCCCCAATGGGCTGGGATTTTGGAAAATCAACCCTGAAACAAACGTGTTCGCTTGGTCTTTCGTCATAAGGAAGCTCTCACTTACCATCGAATTCTGGAGGCGATGGCATCGAATGCCAGATGAAGACCGGATCCTGTAGGAGACCAGATGCAGGTGAGATGTAGGTGGAAGCGAGCGGCAGGCACGACTCGAAAGCAAAGAGGGGCGAAACGGAAGGAGCTGGCATGGTCCGAACTTCCAATTTCAGGATATACAGGAGAGGTGTTGGAACTCAATGTAGATCAGTAATTGTCTGAACCCTTCTAATACCGAATATTATCAACCAGTATCAAGGGCTTGATAATCATGGAGCTGAAGCAAGCGGGTCGCTGGAATATATGTATGTCGCCGTTGCTGCACTGCGCATCCTCCCGTCGCGGAGTGCATACTGCGAGGTAGCCACGGCAATGGCTTCACTGCGCATCAATCAGCATTAGAATCTATGACTGCACGCATAAGTGCGAGGTGTAAGACATTGAGGATGGTGTTGTGGCAGTGTGGCAGTATCGTGCTAAGTACTAACCCACTGCAGATGCGGGCGAGGCACAGCTAGACTGCCAGCTAACGGCTCTCGGCAAAGTCACGAAATAATATCCTGACGTGCAACTGAAGCGCTTGTAAGATATTGTTGCCACTCCAGCATAGGTGCCGAATGAGCAGTGTCCTTTCAATTACTTAATTCGCTCGTTGCGTCGCAGCGGTGTGAGCCAGAACTACACAATTCTCGACTGAAAGTTTTGGAACACTGATAGCATCGCGTATCTATACACACCATATGAGATATCAAGATTTACATTAGTGGGTCGACCGGAGGTTTACAGAAGCAAAGTCTTGAATTGCTAAAATTGTATTCAACTGCATCTATTTCCAAAGGCAGGTAGCACTCTATGGTACGACAAGTACCTATCCTGTAGCTCCCAAGCCATGGCCAAAGTAGTCTCCTGCCCCTTGCCGTGTCGCCATCCCCGGGCTGACAGGGCTGCCGGCGGGGCTCAGATTTCCTGTTTCTTCGAGCGAACTCAGCGCCGTACTACCATCGATCCGATGTCCATTGCTGCGAGCCCTCAGTGGTATATTCAGCCGCGTCGTATCGAATGTAAAATGTGTTTGCTCCTGATCAGGCTCTGCAGACGGCGATTTGAGCTCCACAAGCTCGAGCGTACTCCTGAGTGTTGCGCCAGACTCGTCAAGCGCCATCAAAAAGCGCGCAAGCTCTTTGCAAAGCTCCCAATCCTGCTCGTCTTTCGCGCGCTGTATCAAGCGCACTACCTGGTCGCCTGTCGGTCTCAACTCCTCGAAAGTGTGTAGTACGAGGAGATAGCCACCCGCAGTCTTTAGGTTGCCTCTCTGTAGCGATTCCTCGAACAGCTCTTCTGGCGGTGGGAGGTTTGAAAATAAAGTCCGCCATGAGCGGACCTCGGTCTTTCGCGTGCACTGCACCACGATGTCCAGATAGCGTGGAAACGAGCTCAAGAATGATAACACGCTCGGTAGTAGTGCTTGTTCCGGCCGTGGCTGTGTATCCACTTCCTCGTCGAGAACCTCGTGCAGTAAGATCTCCAGAGCATGCGGAAAGTACTGCAGCTGTTGGTAATGGTGGCTGAGATGTAGGGCTGCGGGATGATTGTATTGTGCCAAGTGGTAGCGCAGAAGAGCGGGTAGAAACAAGTGCGTCTACAGTATGTCAGCTACTGCGCCTGCAATTCACCCTGAATTGCAATACATACCCTGGTCCCAAATCGCAAGAAGGCGAAGCTGATGTCTCGCCGTTGCAAGAGCTCTGACTCTATGCCAAAAACGATGGCTTTGTTAATCAACGCAGACAGTGGATAGAAATCCACCGGTATCCGGACAGGTGTCGGCAGCTCTCTACCCAAGTCGGCAGATGCAGAAGCCAGAACATCTTGCATATCGATCCATACTCGCATGTCATGGCCGTCAAAGTACCATAGCGAATCCCGTAGATCGTGGCCATGCACACCGTTCATCGTCAGCCCTTGGGAGGGACTAGCCGGCAAAGAGTCTGTGTGCATATCTAGGGCAAAAGCGGGATGGTCGCGCATGAGGGCATACGTTTCCACGTTCTGGGCGATGATTCGCATCTCGTATTTGAGTTCTCCGCCCTCAGCCGTCGTGGGCTGCAGTAGGACAAGTTTGCCGTCTACAAGAAATAATATGGTGGCAACTGCCACGTCCTGCGACGGGTCTCCGTGGTCTATGTTGTTCAGTATATCAAAAATGAGAATGTCAAAGGGACTTACGAATTTGGTCTTCTGGCAGAATCCAGCTCAAAGCTCGAACTCTAGGTGGTGCGCGTATGATGCCATGCAGGCCTATCTGACCAACCTGTATCAGAGTAACGGCAGCTCCTGCGACGTTGATTACGTAGTGGTACAAGTGATTTTCGTATGTATAGACAAGAAGCGAATCTTCTCCCGATGCTGCGATAAGCACAATGGGAGAAGGCAGTTTTTGAACGTGCATTACATGGCTGTTGTCGAGCGCTGCTTCGCGTGAGTAGACTCGTATCTAAATAGAGAGTCAGCAGGTAGAAGGAATGTTTTAACCTGCAGGGAATGTTACCTCGTGGGACTCGTGGCACTCGACGGCTGCGATAAGAACGTGCTGAAACCAACACATACCACCTCGAACGGTGAACTCGTTTTCTATGAATGGATCGTCGAACATTTTCCAGCGTCCACTGTTGATACTATAATGCGCAAGGCCTCTCTTGCCAGCAATCGCGACGTACCGCCCGTCATTGGAGATGACGGCACATCGTATAGGCCATTGATCGATGAGGTAGTCAGGAGGGACCTGTACATGGTGCCAGAGTGACACATCTGCAGAGATCGTGGTAAGATCTGGCAAGTCGTAACCGCGGTAGATCATGAAGCCAGTGCTCGTCTGCATGAGTGATCTCGAGATGTTGGCTGATGAGAAGCACCCAGTAATTGCACTTCGGGCCATCTCCAGAACAAACAAGCGATTGCTATTCAGACCAAGAATGACGAGCTCTGCGCCTGTTCCGATCCAGAAAGCATCGTGCACACCAAGTAACCACGCTTCATCATTGGTCTCCGAAAGCGTGCGGTCTATGGTAAAGCTCGTAGCACCAGGCTTACCATATACACTCCACATTGCCCATCCATGCTCATAGCCAGCGAAGAGACAGTACCCGTCCGGCGAGTATGTCAACACGGTCAGGGCTCCCGGTGAAGATACGTTTGGCTTAACACGATGTGAGAGAGGTATGTTGCCGGTGTAGTCTCGAGCAGTGTAGATGCATATTTCGCCACTGGCACAACCAACTGCGAGAAGTGAGAATCTCGCGTTGATAGCAGCTCTTACGCCCTGTTCAGCATCGAATTCTGGAGTGTGGAAGCCATAGCCACGAAATAGACCGGTGCTCTCTTGGGCTGCGTTTGAACGCAGGCGCTGAACGGCGAAAGCCTGACCCTCGCCGGTGATCCAACATAGCAAATTCATGGGTCGATCATGAACCATGTCTCTTAGTGTTGCTTTCTTGCCCAGCCACGTCATCTTATTGAGTAGCTCAGTGCTGGTCTGGCTACCACTGCTGTCTGGTGCCCAGCGGATGCACTGCATAGCTGCGGGCTTATCGGTCGCCACAACTAGCTCATCATCTAGCGCGAGTGCCTTCACAATGCCAGCATCGACGCGTATGACCATGCGAAAGCGAAGGCTGAGCTCCTTTAATCCGCTGCCTTCCCCAGGACCAGCATTGGTGTCGTGCTGGCGCTGTTGTTTGAAGCCTGATATTGCGCTGCTCCTCCTCGAATGGCCGGCATGTGTGTTCGTAAATTGTGTCATGTATACGCGCGAAGAGTGGTCGGTTGCAAGGGAGTAGGTGATGAGGAAGCCGAGCGTAGTCTGCACTACGTATATCTGGGAGTCTGGGCGGAGAAGAACATCTGTATTGGGTCCGTACGTTCTGACTGACTGTTCAGAGCGCAGCACCGATGCTAGAACGACCGTTGGCTACATACAATATCAGCAGAAGGGCCAACTGCGCATACAAGAAGACATGCCTTTGTGTGCCATATGGTTAACGTAGTCCGAGTCAGCGTCGCAAACATATGCCCACTCCTCGTCACCCTGACTGCCACAATCTCGCCATCGATGTCGTCCTCGACTAGTTGACTCGGTACGCGTGGTTGCTGTGTCCGCACGCTGTCCTTCTCGTTCGTCTCCTCACCATCATGCTGGGATGTCTTACACTGAGTCTGAGACCCTATACCGCCGTTCGTCTCGCCACGCCTTACTCCATCCTCAATACCGTCATTGGAAACGCGTAACTGCTCCGTACTCTTGTGCTTGGTGGCCGCAAAGACAGAGGGCGATGAAATGGGCCAATACGTCATGGCGCTCTACCAGAATTTGATACTGCATTTGCGCAGACCATATTACTGCTGGGTGATGTTGTTCGAAGAGCGCATCTTAGCTGAGATGCTGCATGGAGCTTCCGGTCTGAGGCGGTGTTCTTCGCGTGAACTGCTTGGAGCTTTAGGTCTGAGGCGCATTGTGGCGCTGGGGTCCGAGCGCCAGCCGTTCGTGTGGCTTGCACGTGCGATAGAAGAAAGGGCGTCTCTCATCATCTCATGCATGCACCCGAGGCCTTCGACGAGTGCGACACACTGCATATCAACTTGCTCCATCGGGCAAGAAGCTGGAAAACCGTTGATTGCCCTGCGCACTTGCGCAGTTATGCACCTCGAACCCCGCCTGGCCAAGACGCCTGCATCACCGAAGACGGCCATCCATGGATATCGAACAGCACCATCATGTGTTGCTGTGACCAGCATCCAGTGATAGAAGATGCGACATCTAGGATTATGACAAAAGAAGGACTTACAGGAGCATCGTGCTATGTACCTCACGCACGACCTTAGAATCCGGACAATCTATCACTTCTTCGCAACTGATGGCGCTTCGGCTAGTAACATCACTCGCAGTACTGATCAAGAGGTGCATGTCACGATTTGTCTGACTTCAAGAGCACGGTGGAGGCCTACGCTAAGGCATGAACTTCCGAACTTGTCATAGCATATGGAGCGAGTATGAGTATCCGCAGGGTCCAGGAGTTTTTTTGCATAGACTGGTCCATCAACTGCATTAGCATCAAGCCTCGATCGTCGAGCCCATGGCCATCATTAAGCCCAGCACGAAAGCTTAGATTCTTCTACTAACTGTCTCAGTCAAATCTTCCCTTAAAAGAAAATTCGTGCGCCACGGCTTGAATGCTTACCTAAAACCTGTGCAGGAAGGGCCGCGCAATACTGTCTGAGACTTTGCGAAGACATCCGCACTCTCCAAGACCTCATTGACAGGCAATTGCAAGACAATAGCACTAATCACAGTCTTCGACTGCAAATTTTCGCGGCCGATTCACGTTCGATGCGCTATTGTCGCACAATGATCTCGCTCTCACATTCACCTCTGCCGTTCACTCTCCCATCATTGTGTACCTATTGTCTCACGAGCCGCGACAATGCTATTGAACTTAATCACCCGCACAATGGTAGGAATTTCTAGTGCTCCATTCTACATAAGCCTTTGCATACTCTTCCCATTTAGACCCCATCACACGCAACATCTCGCAACATACACCACAACTTGCAACTACACTCTGCAGCCGCATACGTTCGCCACAAACCGACAGTCAAATCATTTCAAACTACCAACACGACTTCGTCTTCCGCAAACACATTTTCCACAGCTGGTCTGTTCCGCAAAATGCAGTTCCCTACAGTCAACACCTTCGTTGCGATGCTGACCATCGTCGACCTCACATCAGCGCATATGTTCGTCATCAGCCCGAAGCCCTACGCCGCTGCTGGGGACAAAGGCCCTCTAAAGTCCGATGGCTCCAACTTCCCCTGTCACGGCATTGCAAACACTGGTCCTGTGGACAATCAGTGGCCAGCCGGATCGACGCAACAGCTTGCATTCAATGGCACGGCAGTACACGCTGGCGGTTCATGTCAAATTTCAGTCACCACTGACAAGAATCCCACGGCTTCATCAGTCTTTAAAGTCTTGCACTCTATAGAAGGTGGATGCCCGTTGGCACCAAAGCCGCCATTAGTCGGTAACTATGTTGAGGGCACCGTGCCTGATCTCGGATCCTATGACTTCAAAGTCCCGAAAGACCTTCCTAATGGCGATGTCGTCGTCGCAGCGACGTGGTTTAACAATGTAGGAAATCGAGAATTCTACATGTTTTGTGCTAGCGTCAGCATCTTAGGAGGTGCAGAAGATGCGTCTGCCCTGGATGCTCTTCCTAAGATGGCGATGGCCAACATCCCACAGGCCGGCGGTTGTAGGACGCCAGACAACATGGATTATATTTTCGAAGACCCCGGTACTTCCGTCGTCCGCCTTGGGCTTGGAAAATTTGCGCCCCTATGTGGTGGTGCCGTCATTCCTGGGCCTGGTGCTCCTCCTGCCAACCCAGGCATTCCTCCTGCCAATGCTGGAATTCCATCACCTCCCGCCCCAGCGGTTCCCTCAGTCTCGCAGGCTCCCGCGCCCTCCAACGGCACTGCAAAGGTCACGTCCACGATCCTCCAAAATATCACGGTGACTGCATCATCTGGTCCCGAATCTACGTCATCCGCCCAACAGGGCGCCGACATGGCATCGCCCCCAGCAGCCAAGCCATCACCTCAGGTTTCGCAAGCGGTCCCATCCCCAGCAGCTCCAGTTCCCAACAATGGAGCCGCCCCAACCTGCTCTCCAGACGGCGCTGTCGTCTGCAGCGCCGACGGCACAAAATTCGCACTCTGCAATTTTGGCAAGGTCGTCTTCCAGCCCCTCGCCGCCGGTACTACGTGTAAGGACGGCAAAGTTCTTAAGCGCGACGAATATGCTTCGTCGCTGAAGACTGTGTACACTTAGGTGCGCACTTAAGGTCTTCGGCGCCCGTTGTGTAAGTAGTCTTGGCGAATGATCTGCGTCGTCGGCTTTGGTCGTGTATTCGGCTAGGTTGGTGCGATGGCGGATATGAATGACATTGGTAGAAGTAACATCTTATCTACACAGCGTCGCTTTTTTGTTGTCTCTGCTTGGTTCTGATTGGACAGGGCACAGCCGATAGAGATGGTGGTTCTTTGTTGATAGGATATACAGAATGAATGGATAGTTATATGGAATATGATTTGTCTCGATATTGAGTGAACGTAGTAACAAGCGTAGCAGAAGTGTTAACTTAGTGATGTAATCTGAATCAAGAACCGTGATGTATCTTAGGAATTGTATTATGGCTGGTTGAGCAAGTGTGATGCATCGCAAGTCGAGCATTCGCAAGGACAGATTATCCTTTCCAAACAACACGAGTCGAAATTGGAGGCCCCGTTCATACGACGTACAGACACTTGGTAATGTACAACTACGAAGACATTCGTGGGGCTTTGAATTGTAAACCTTAGCGTTCAATGTAGCCTGAACAGTGACATTATAGCAGGAGGACAACGCTGCAAGAACTCGGGCTCTCGCAGGTGCCGCAATGAGTACAACATGTGTAGAGTGAGCTTGGGCGTGGCAGTATGCCCGTTGTTTTAGGGGTGGTTCGTTCAAATACGAATTGAGTAGGCGAAGCCTTTTTGGAAGAGACTCTCGACGTGCTGAGAAGTTAACGAGCGGGAGTCTGCAGATCGCAGGTTCTTTGCTGGTTTTGCCATCTGAAAATATCTCCAGACTCCGCGAAACTGTAAGTTGAACATCAGTCAGACTGCGACAAGGGCTTTGACCTCCTAGTAAGCCAGACCGCTCGCATCATGTTGTGGTATGAGAGCTGTTGCAAGTGCACGGACGATTGATCAGAGAGTTTGTAACGTTTGACTTTCTTCATTACGATATTACATCCAGTTGCGTCTCTATCGACGCAGCGCTGTCACACCAGAGCAGCCGCTAGCTACATACAAAATATCTTATCTGTCTTTCAACACCACGAAAGACAGAAGAAATACTGACAAGGAAAGCGGATGCAAATGCAAGCTACACCAGAGTATCATGATGCTGCAATCCGAAGGAGAAAGGAAATTGTTTGAACAGGCTTAAGAAAATAGAAATAACGACAAAGAATGTTCCGATATGTACACGGGAGCTGGGATGAGGATGGTTGGGTGACGCCAACAGCGGGTCTTGAAGGAGCCGCCGCAGACGTCGGGTATCTGGGTAGCGACCGGTCGCGAAGCCTGAGCCTCGGAAGTGTTGGATATATGTGTTTCGCGAAAACGACAAAAGATGTAGCTGACGCCCGGCGCTGAGAATGCAAAACTCGGAAGAGAGCTGATTGTACAGATGATAGAAGATCCGTCACTGGAAAATGCCACTTTTTGGAGTGTCGTGTGTTGGTGCGGCATGGGATGGCGACGTGCGCGCAGCTCATTTGCGCAAGTGTGCGTGTAGAGGGCTATGAAAGTCGTGTCGAGTTCATTGGCGGCTTTGGCCGCCCAGATTCAGCCAGCTCATATCGGACTGTCCGTCTTTGGACTTGTCCGGTGCTCCACCAGGGCCAGGGAACATGGTCACTGTGCTCTCGTGACCAACGCGTGGTGGAAGGTAGAAAGAACCGAGATTGTTGGCAGGCCCTGCGTTGGACTGCGGAGGTGCGTTCGGTCCTGGGAAGACAGTGACAGTGCTAGCTCGGTCTTGCATCATGTCGATTCGAGGAGGAGAAGGGTACATAGAACTGAATTTGCTCTTGTTTACCTCGTCTGCGGGAGCAGCTGGTGGATTGCTAGAGGGAAATACGGTGGCTGTGCTTTCTCGCATATCGGGGATCCTGGGTGTATCTCCTTGGCCGGGGTAGAAAGAGCTGAAGTTGCTCTTGGGATAGAAAGAACTAGTTGCGTCTGGGTAGTACGAACTGGTACCGTCGTGCTTGTTACCGTTGGTGTCGAACACCATGCTGCCAGTGTAGGCACTGCTTGTTCGATTGTTGCCGTTATGCGCAACCGGTGTCCAGTTTTCAGCAGGCTGCCGGTAATCTTCAAGCGCACTTACACTAGACCTGGAGCTACCGTTCGAGTTTGCGCGCCCTAGTTCAGCTTGCATTGGTTGCACCTGATGAGGTAATGTGACTGTTGAGCTTCCCAGTGTTGGACTGCCGCTTGCCACCCGGCTAAGGCGTTGGCCATCGAACTTGGGTATCTCGAGAGGCGCTATTTGCTGTGATGGTCGCTGGCTGTACATGCGAGAATTCGAGTAGTTCGATTGGCTGGCGGCACTTGTCCGGTCTGATGCGTATGTTGATCGATCGGGCTGAACATTTGCCAGATTTGTTGCTTCGTTGTTGGCGAAGTATCGACTCCATCCTGAGCTGCGTGCTCTTGGGTTGGTCTTAGGCGCAGCAGGTGCCCGACCGGAGTTCTGGCGTACCATTCGTTCCGGAATGGGCTCTGGCTTCAAGTCGAACTTCGACATCTCCACCGGATCGGAGTAACCTAACGGACTGCTCTTCTTGACCAAACCTGCTTGACTAGCATCGCTAGCCATGTTCTTTTTGTGTCCCGCCACTCCTCGCCCTTGGATGATTGCTAGCGAGTCGTGAGAGTTGTTGCCCACATTGTAGTTGTGACCGACGACTGATCCTCCAGCTTCTTTCATGAAATCGGCTCCACGATCAGCAAAGCTCATGCGATCCTTTTCCACATAGCCTTGGCTTGACTTGCTCTTGTTCTTTCGATATTTCAAGCATAACAGAATCATGATGAGAATGGCAGCGATGCCAAAAATCGTTCCCAGAGTAGCTCCAAGCACCGTCAGCATCTTGCCCTTGTTGCTGGGCGCAGCTGGCGGTGCTGCAGCGCCTGCGGTAGCAGATGCACTGGGAATCGTTGAGGTGACTGTCGGTAAGGGTGTGGAAGCGATGGACGACGTTTCGGAGGCCAAGACTATTTGCTGCCCAGAGAACAGTGCGGTTGCATTGACCCATGAGTTGTCTTTGACATTGAAAATGGCGATGGGATCGGTCTGGTTGCCGCCGCTGGCCACGGTGAGACCACTCTCTCCTTGAGCGAGCGAGTAGCCTGATCGCGGTGACGTGGGTGCGTAAGTTGCGTTGTACGTTGGCCAATCGTCCACCGTAACTCGCTTTGTCTTGCCAGGGGTGGCACCGACTGCCGCTGGAGTACCATCTTCTTTCAAAAGCAGGATGCGGTCAACCTTGTTTGGTACGACACTCATGTCGAACTTTTCCAGAACCTTGCTCTTTCCTTTTCCAGATACCACTGTACATTGTACGGCTTCTGGATTGACGATTGGTTCTTGGAGACCCACGCCTATGTCCTGCCAGCCTGTAGCCTCACTAAACTTCCAGATGGCCGCATTCGTCGCGCCGCCTCCTATGAGCAGGGCGGACTCCTTGTCCAATGCCATGAGCATTGGCTTCACTGACGGTGGCGCGCCAGCCGAGGGCATGCTCTGCACATTGTATGGCTGTTCGGTCGAAATAAGGAACGTTTGCGAAGACGGCCCGTTGTCCCCCGTTGTCTGCGATCCAGAGTAGACGAGAAGCTTCTTGGATTCCTCGAGGTAGACGGCAGCGTGGCTTTGTCGATTCTGTGTGGTCCAACTTTGCGGCCGTAGCCAATCCCACTTTTTCTCTGCAAACGAATAGTGCATTAACCCTGGGTAGTCCCATGTGGCAGCGGTCTCGTTTACTGTGCCTCCAACGACATACATCTTTCCAGCTGCTCCCGCGTCGACGCATTGCGCCCCTGTGAGCGAAATGTCCATTGGCATTGCCTGCCAATCCTCCCCCTCTCTAAGTTTCAACGACTGGAAACCGACGGACGAGTAAACGTAGAGTGTGCCATCGTGAACGACTGAACAATGGCCGCTCAACGGAAACTTGGGCTCCGAATAGCCCATAGTAGATGGCGTGAAGAAGTGAACCGGTCGTAGTGAGCGATGTAAGCGATGGGCGTCCGCTCGGGGTGTGAAGAGAGCAAACAGCGACCGTCTATGTTGCCTTGTGGCTTCGCATGACGAGGGTGTACTGAATTTAACGTGAAGCCCGTTTGGATGGTCCAAGGACAGCGACAGCAATTTTGGTGGTGACTTGATCGCTTCCACACTTTTGAGCAATATGGACTGTTTGCAAAGTCCGTGTTAGTGTTGTTAGGGGGACACGGAACGCGTTCACATACTCGAACTGGAGACAAGACAGCGATATCGAGCGCGAAGGAGTCTCTCTAAAGCGATGGATATGAGACAGATCGGGAATGCGCAACGAGCAATTGAGTAAGCCTCTATCGAAGAGGAAGGCGTGTGAGTGAATCGTAAGGCGATAATGAGAGGCAGCAGCACGGCACTGCGGTGAGCAATAGGCGAAAGACGGCTGCAGGTGAGGCTATTCAGGCACTTTGAGTGACAGCTGAGGAGAAACAGCGAAGGCTGAGCGAGAGGGAGCCGGCCGCTGAGAGGGTCCGTCCATTCTCGTGGGTCGCAGCAAGGGACAGGACAGCCTTCGGCTTGGGCACGGATTCAAACAGGCTAGAGGCGACGGCACACGCGAAACTCGAGACCATGTTAATCCAGGGGTAGGTTGCCAACACCCAATGATGGCCCCAGTCACGACGTCCTATCCAGCCTACACCCCTGGCACTAAGCCTGCTTCATTTAGATGTCTTGCTCTGGTTAGGTTAGGCTTGCAGCTCAGAAACACACCAGTGACCCTTGATGGAACACCGCCCAGCACGCCTGAGGTGCGACGCTGCTCGAGATGCACCGGCTGGTGGGGTCAACGGCGAGCCATGTGAGCGCCGTCACCACGCGAAGAACTTTGCGATGACTTCATGTCAACACTGACAATTATGATTGTTGTCGCTGCGCTGATCTGAATTTGCTCCTGTGCACCGACTTCCTCTTGAAACGACAAGAGGTTGGGTGGCCAAGGATTCTCATCATCTCCGCCCCTTCAACAATCACGAATCAGCTCTGACCGCCTCTTCCTCTGCCCGTTTACACGACGCCACGTCGAATTGGGTATAGAGTAGAGTGGCATCGTATGCTGGCATAATGCTGCGCATGCAAGTTGACAAAAGTATGCTTGCATGCCGTCCCCAAAGCACCAGACGCTCATTTTTTCCATGCGCTCTGCACAAGTCAGTCTCCCCTTGGCACTGTGCCGACGAACCTTTCTCCTGGTCCGGCAGACACTGTCTTCGTCGGTAATGATCATCGACGTCTTTACACCACGCTAGACAAATGTTCCACAGCGCGAGCCGCCGTTCGCCAGTGGCCCTATCTGTCAGACTCACACGTCCATCACGTCGACGCGACAGCGCTTCGAGGTTGTCGAACGTGATCGCATGACCGCAATAATGACGACGCGCGCGCTCGACAGCCGCTTGAGTGACCGTGGGTGGAGCTTTCCGTCTAAATCGGAAACGACGGCTGCTCTTATTGGCAGGCGCTCTTACTCAGCGAGCATAATGGACGTGGTAACGACCCAAACTCGACAGCAATCAATAACGCACATGAGATCATTAGCATGCGACAACTGATTTAGCATTGGTATATTCACTCTCCCCGCATCTTCGGCACCCTATGACCATACGGTTGTACAAATGGCATGGGCAGTGCGCTACTCGCATACATCCACTTTGGGAGACCAATATCGATGTCGGCCTGCGACTACCGGGCTCCAAGTTACTGCTGACATTCTTCTTACAAATTTGACGACTATGTGACAGGCAGTCTGGGGTAAGACTTGCCTGGAGATAGACTTGCAATAATAGAAACGCTCGCCTCAAAGCATACCAGGATACCCCCGAGTGGAAAGCAAAACCACCGCAGCAAATCCACGTGCGCTTCAAGCGATTTGATCAGTGTAGCATCGCGTCCTTGCTTGATAGCGACGGCTCAAGTTCTTATCTCCCCGCATACAGCTCGTGTTGGACTTCTGGAGGAGGTACCGGTATGCTCTTTCCGCAATATGTCAGTCTACACACTCCCTCCACTACCCACCCGCTCTGTATGCGAAACATCTGGCATGTTCTACGCCACGTCAACCTTGTTCTGTCGTTCTGTCTTCTACCTTCTGTCGTATGTTTCATTATGCGTTCTAGCTCGCATGTCAGCGGGGACTTCCACGTCGCCAAGCACGATCAAATCATCGGACGTTATGCGTTGCGGCGTGGCACGTATTTGCATGCTGCCTTGGGCAAACCCAGGTGCTTAGCATATTCGCCATGGGGTGAAGAGACACTCGTCTCTTGGCCAGACTCCGGCTCTTGACTGCCTGTTGTACGCGAAACATAGAGACATTTGGCTGCAACGGAAGATGTCCTATCTATCGTAGGTATACGACTGGCCACTACACAGCCTCTGTTTAACCAGCTCTCATAACCTTTTGTCTTCTCCCGCACCTTCTCGAAGCCAGCATGAGTCCGGGCGCCCCATGTACATGTCTCTGCAGCGTCATCACACGCCACATTCTCTCTCCAGTTTAGCGACTCACAACTTCTGCAGTAGGTACATCGCATGCACCAACAATCGCGACGTGCTCCGACCACGTTCGTTTCGCGATTACCACAGCCGCAACAGCTTGTGTGGCACTGGCATGGGCTGGCTGAAGCGAATCGTGCAGCGTTTCGCGGGATGCTTGTTGTCTTGCATATACCTACATGAGGCTTTCACGCAGGCCCAAGGCAGGCACCTATCATAGGGAGCGCAAACATATTCGAAGACACATTTGCAACCAATAACGAGCGCGTACATTCCAAAATCATCAGGAGTACCTAGACCTCGCAGCTATGTTTCTTCTTAAAATCGTCCAAAAACCCCGTCCTGCACATCGGTAATTAAACCCATAACCCACCTCTGCTGCAACCAACCAACAACCATCGCCCCACCAACAATTGTTTCCCACCACACTGCAAAACCAACACTGCACAAACACACACAAACCAACGCCCTCCCCGCTCGAAACGGGTGCGGCGCATGATGTGCCGCGTCTGACATGCATGACATGACACCGATCTGATCTGCATATTGCGGCGAGGTATGTACCTCGAAGGCTGACAATACATTGCGTCTATTATAGATATGAATATGAATATAAATACTTGATCGCTACCAAGATGTAGGTATGTAGGGCTATGGCGACTGTTTGTAGCTTTGTATTTGAGATGGCGTAGGGGTGAGGTACTGGGTAAGAGACACTTGTAGCTGCGCTGTTGATGCAGTAAGAAGGAATCGTAATGGGACTCTATTGTGGGAGGTTGATTGATCATGCTGATTGTATATTCATGGTAATGCATACGTCAACAACGCACGAACAGAGCCCTGGGTAGACTCGAATAGCTCCGAGCACGATAGACATGCACTCTTTCAATCCAATGAGACAACAGTAGTAATAATACTAGGTATTTGCTTCCACTCTTTTAGGGTATGTACAGAACATTCGGAAAGGTATCTGCCCAAAAAAGAAGCAATCAAGCACCAGGCTAAGCTTAACCAATGCCCCATTATCGCTAGTCTTCAGCATCCACCAATTCCTCTGCCATGCCATCGCCATCAAGGAAGCCCTTCCTCCGCTTATCATTAACCAGTGTCGCGCCACCGCGATCCATGCCCGGCCCACCAATACGGCGCTTCTGAGATACAAGACGCTCCTGCGCCTCACGCGCCTCCCTTTCCTGAGTATTCTTCGGCGGGCGACCGCGACGCGGTACCGATGATAGGGTATGTGTAGATACAGTGTCTTCGTCGACGCGATCGCGGTCGACTGTAATGCGAGGCGTAACTTGCCGGCCCTGCGGGTCGCTGAGATACGCTTCAGAATCATGCGCGTCTATGTAGTCAGTCAGATGATGATATCGCACTGCTGGACGCTCAATCTTCGTTACCCGAAAGACCACTGGCCGGACCGTCACCAAGCTCCCACGAAAGCGGGGCAAAGTGAGTTTGATGAATGTGTGCCTTCCAGTTGCTTTCCAGGTCGAACGAGTACGGAGTGTGCTTCACGAGCTGCATGTTGGTGTTTGGGTCGAAGCTTGTGACCTCCTTGCCGCAGTCGTCCCACATGCACTCGAGAGTGTTGCGCAGAGTCTCCTTGCGATGCACCTTGAAGACGTGCTTTTTCAAGGTCTCGAGATTGTGCAGCTCGACTAGGCAGCCGTGCCACTTGCATTTGTACGATTGATAGCGAGGGATGCCATTAGCGACGCTGGGCGACCGCGACTCAATGCGGATGGGCTCCTCTCCGCCAGTCCTGACATGACGCAGACTGCTGGGCTGTGAGGGTTGATGTTTGTTCGGACCTGTGAATCCATTAGCGGCAGGTTTCGACTGAGCGGCGACAGAGCCATGAATAGCTTTGCGCCAGCCCACCGGGCGTCCTCTCTTCTTCGGCAGTGGTTGTCCATCGGGCCCGTATTCGGTCGCAGAACGGAACGCGCTGTAGCCAACACTCGCGGCACTCGATCGCGGGGCACTTGCGCTCATGTTGGCGGCGCTCGGGGAGCGTTTGGGCGTAGCTGGGGTTGTGGTGTTTGGCAGCGAGTGTCGCTCTGCAGGTAGTCGACCACGCTTCTTCTGCTTGAACGGGTTGATGGCCTCAGGTAAAGCTTGGACCCTTGCTTGAGCCCCACTTTCACCGCCAATCGCGTTCGATTGTGCGCCCTCACCCTCGGAATCGTCCTCATCATCCGCATCCTCAGTAAGGTCTTGGACACTGTCCTTGAAGTAGCCCGGGGGTGCACGTCCAGGATCAATCAAATCCCACTTGATTGTGCTCAGGTCAGACTCAATGTTGATGTAAGGTATGTTGGTACGCAACACGTCCAAGTGCTGGTTGAGTTGCCTTTCCGAGGGATGCCTTCCACAGGCAAGGAGAACGTCGCGCGCGATTGTCGCAGGATTATAATTGTTCCGGCGTAGCGCCTTTTTCCTGTTGAGAGGTTCGACAACGGTCCTGTACCGGAGCTCGATCACGGGAGGTGCTACGATCTGCGGCGTTGGCTCAGGGGCTGCACGAGATGGCATGCCGGCGATGGGGAAGTTGTTGATTACAGGTTCACTGCCCACAATCATGTCTTCTTCCATGTGAGGATGCGGTGACCCATATCCGTACACGGAATTGACGTTGTTGACACGCTTTGGCGGAGGTCCCATGTCCTCTTCTTCGTCAAGGAGGGTCAGATCAACCAGATCTGAAAGATTGCGTTTGCGTGCGGCCTCCTCTTTGTTGGCCGGAGGCTTGAATTCTGGCCGAATAGGAACCATCTCTGCGACTGGGGCAGGAGTTGCCGCAGGGGATGCATTGTCTGGAAAAGGCGGGTACGATGATCGGTTTGCTGATGAAGCGGCAGTCGGCGTCATTCCCGGGCTTGCTGCTGAAGGCGTAGCAATTTCCTTCTTCATGACAGCAGCAGGCACCTGCGGTCGCTGCACAGGCACAGGCTGAGGAGCTGATTTTCGACTCGTGGAGTTGACATCTGGCACTGCCGTGAGCAGATTCTTAGCGAAGACAGCTCGGTCAAGCTTCAGTCCGATATTTTCCAACTGCTCGCATAGCTCAATGTACGCGGGATTACCATTCAGCATGGCGAGAACACGAGCTGATTCCACGTGGTTGTCGGGATTCTGGCCATTCAGATATGTAGCAGCGGCGGACGCAAGCTGGGTCTTCTTCTCAGGCGGCCAGATGGTTTTACCACCGTGACGAGCGCTGGCTGGTGATGACTGTGACATGACTGCGACAGCGGTCGCTGGAATGAGAGTGGCTAGCTTGGACGAAGACTCTTTTGGTGCCGCCCTTCTTTTCTGATTTGCAGCTTGTGGAGTGCTTGCGGGTGCAGGTGTAGGCACGGCTGCGGGAGCGGCAGGCTTGCTCTGTACCGTCGGAGACTTGGGCGCTGCTTTCGCTCTTCGCTCTTCCTCCCAGATACGGGCTAGAAGAGCCGGGTCTTTGCTGTTTAGTTCTCGCATCTTGGCCATCATCGCGCGTATCTCTGCCTCGAGAGCTTCAGCTAGGCCTGCGGCGGGTCCTGGCGCTGACGGGGCCGGTTCAGCGGGAACCTGTTGCTTTTGGGCCTTCTTCGCCTTCTGCTTCGGCTGACTGGCTGCGATCAATGCCTCTTGTCGCTTCCGCTCCTCTTCCTTCTTCTCCTCGATTTTCCGAGCCTCTTCTGCTGTGTGCTCTTCCTCCGCGCGCGCTGCATCTTCGATGGCCTTCTGGGCCCGGATGGCATCTTGCTTTCGTTGGTATTCAGGCCATGGGTCGTATACTGCGGTGGGATCAACCGTGATAGAGCCTTGACCAGTGTATGATTCCGCCATGGTGGACGGGGGTGGCGCAATGGGCCCAGATGGGGCTACGGTTGGAGCGCTGCCATAATTGTACGTCGTGGGAGGTGCTGCGCTATGGCTGCTTCGGGACGCCTCCACACTTGCGAGCTGACGACGGTCGTAGTCGGTATATTGCTGAGACGTCGCCGCTGTCATGGCGGGGGTTCTCGACGCTGGGGCTGGAGTCGCGGAATTGGAGCTGTAGTGTTGCTGAGCAGGACTCGCCGAGCGCTGCTGTTGCTGGTTGTAGATGGTTTGCGCCCTCTGTGAGGGATAGCCCGCGGCTGTTGCTGGTGATGGCAGTCCACGGCTCGTGCTCCGCTGCGCGCGATTGGCGTTGACGCTGCGTGGTCGGTTCTGCGCCTGCGCCTGCGTATAGGAGGGATGGGGCTTCTGCGTCTGCATCCGTGGTGAGTTGGAGGAACCGCCTGCGTAGCGCGCAGCCTGTGAAGGGGCCGTGTTGGTAGCAGTGAAGCCAGCGTGACTTGTCGCGGTGCTGTTTGGCGTGTACGAGTTGTTGCTCATGTTGCGCAGGACCTCTGCGGCACGGCTCGTGGTTTCCCTGTTGGTGCCGCTGGTGTAGCTGCTGCCGTTCCAAGTGCTGTCCTGCGCGGTACCATACCCAGCAGTCTGCCCGCTGTATGATTGGCCCTGGTAGGACATGTAGTCGTTGCCCTGCGTGGTCGAGGGCTGCTGATACTGACGCGACGGCTGTGCGACATTGTTCGATGCGGGCGCAGTCTGATATGCCGAGTACTGCTGGGCGGAGCTTTGCTGGTAGGGGTAATTGTACGGATTGTAGTTGTTGGACGCCATGCTGCCGATGCTTAGAAGACATGGAGCCCTTTAACTACTGGTGTGCCGTTTGTTGTGAGTAACCGCATGGGTGGTCGCAAATCGAGGTGGCACGGACGGGCAGTGGGAGGTGGTAGAGGTGCGTCCGTGGCGATGGCGCGTCCGACGCGACAGGTGAGATTGGTGATGAAGCCGACACGTGATCGATGCACCAGCAAAAGCTCTTCGACGCGTGCTGGAAGTGATGCAGAGACGGATAGCGCAGAGGTGGTGACAGCCGCCGATGCACGCGTTATGCGGAGCGATGCGCCTCGAACTGAAAATCGCTGACATAAGCCGAGGCTGCCCGGCGAAATGTTTCGCCCCGCCCCGGCGCACAAGCGAGCGCGCCGAGCGAACCCCCAATATTGCGCCTCACCGAACTTCCTCTCCCCACTAACCCGACCATATCGAAGTAGCCAACGCAGCAATGGCCAAAATCCAGTCACAGATCGCGAGCTCTCGCCGCAAGTCGCGAAAGGCACACTTCAGTGCGCCGAGTAGTGTGCGTCGGGTCATCATGAGCGTATGAAGACGAAGAACAAGCTTGCATGCACACGTTCTAACATCTTCAGGCGCCTCTGAGTAAGGAGCTCCGCGAAAAGCACGGAGTGCGCAGCATTCCCATCCGCAAGGACGTGAGTATCTCCCGTTTCTTCCCGCATGCCCCGGTGTGCTAACTTTGCGCAGGACGAGATCATGGTCGTCCGCGGCAGCAACAAGGGCCGCGAGGGCAAGGTCACCTCCGTGTACCGCCTCAAGTACTGCATCCACGTCAACGGCAGTACGTACGCCTCCCGCCTAGTTCAGACTAGATACTCACATTCCACACAGTCGTCCGCGAGAAGTCCAACGGCCAGTCCGTCCCCATTCCCCTCGCCCCATCCAAGGTTGTCGTCACCAAGCTCAAGCTCGACAAGGACCGCGAGTCTATTCTGGAGCGCAAGAGCGCCGGCCGCGAGGAGAAGAAGAAGAGGAGCGAGGCATAAGTGGTGGACGATTTTCAAGGATGACGACATTTCATGGCTTTGATGCTCGGGCACGCCACGAGTAGATGGGAATGCATATCATCGGTTCGGGTCTTGGGCACGCGATACGCGCATGGCAAAAGCACGGCGTTATATCGGCACCTAGCTCGAACAATGGACTCGCCGTCAAGCGGCTCTGTCGAAGCTTTTTATGAATTGATACCATGAGGGACTGGGCTACGGCAATGAAGAGAATCTTCACTTCTGTCGTTGTCGTGATGCACTTGCGTGACCACCCGCTAGAATATCTGGTTGCCAGCGAAAAGGACGCTGAGCAATCTATACGACTAGCGCAGATCAAAGACCCACGGCTACTCGTCGTGCTCGCCTGCAGACCGTCTTCGAGATGACAATGAAGAAGATGGTTTGATGGTGAGATACATTCAACAACACATGCTATGATGTTGGTTGCTGCTGACTCTTATGGCCTCGTGTCACGGGGAACGATAGTATGAACAATCTCGATAGTATGAATTCAATCTTCTGTCTGTGCCTCTATGTCCTTACAGACTTCTCGTGATACTGGTGGTTCCATAGGATCTTCTGTCTAGTCACCGTAGTACGATGTCATAGTACATCAAATCTATTTTGTAAGACGCTGTTCAGTGTATCAATGTTGATATGATACTTTATGCCTTATGATCTGTGATCCGTGATCATCTCGACATCAATCTTTTCTTCCAGTAGCACCATTGAAAACAGAACTGAAGCATTCGTATTCGATCCTGAAGCTTCCGTTGATCCTTGGGTATATGCGCCTGAACTCCTCTTGTGCTGTAAAGCTCCTCGTTGGACTCTCCAGAGTCTTGATGTGCTCTCTCTGTCTCTTGACATGCCTCACAGTATGACTCCTGACAAACGACGATGCTCCCTTCATGTCCACAACGCATCACTAACAGCCTCCTAGCTTCTTCCCTTTACTGGCGCAGCCTTTAGGTTTGCCTTCTCCTTTGCTGCGTGCTCTTCCGAATTGACCTCGAGGAAGTGATATAGAACGATGAGCATCATGGCGGCGCTTCCGAGGAAGATGGCGAGCGAGTAGAGTTGGCTGTCGGATATCATGTTGGCGGTGATGGCGCGCTTGCTGGAGACGTGGAAGTGTTGGAGCTTGCTGATATATGGTTAGCAGTGCAATTGCGCAAAGTGACAAGTGGCAGGTCTTATACAAGATATACAGGGCTGCAGCAGGTGAAAGACAAGACCTTCGATTGTTTGTGCTGTGATGCGATTGGTGAATGTGCTCTCATGTCAAGGCCACCTTGAGCTTCGGAAAGTCGGCCATGTCGCTGGCTCGAGCGCGAATCCGCCGCCACCAAGCGCAGGCATCTTTCCCGCTCCACCCCACACATCGTCATTCTCACTTTGACGCACACACAGTCTGCAGACACCTACCGCACCCCGGCACCGCACAACCATCGCCCTTTAACCCCGAGATTCTACAGCGTTTCATTCACCCACACTCATTTACGCTTCCCACCTGCCAACATGCCACCAAAAGGCAAGGGCGAGCAGCCCAAGGTGAAGAAGGTCGCCGTCGACAAGACCTTTGGCATGAAAAATAAAAAAGGTGGCGCCGCACAGAGAACCATCAAGCAGATCAACGCCACCGCCGCCTCGGGCGGGACACCCGAGCAGAAGAAGAAAGAAGCCGAGAAGCTGCAGCGCGAGAAGGAAAAAGCCGCCGCCGAGCAAGCCCGCAAAGAAACCGCCGAACTCTTCAAGCCCGTACAAATCCAGAAGGTGCCCTTTGGCGTTGACCCCAAGACGATCCTGTGCCAATTCTTCAAGAAGGGCAATTGCGAAAAGGGCAAGAAGTGCAAGTTCTCGCATGACCTTAATGTGGAGCGCAAGACGGAGAAGAGGAGTTTGTACACGGATAGTCGGGACAAGGAGGACGAGGAGGATGTCAAGAAGAAGGACAACATGACGGAGTGGGATGAGGAGAAGTTGAGGAGTGTTGTGCTGAGTAAACATGGCAATCCGAAGACTACGACAGACAAAGTGTGCAAGTACTTTGTTCAGGCGATTGAGGACCAGAAGTACGGCTGGTTCTGGACGTGTCCGAACGGTGGAGATCAAGTAAGAGTCCTATGTACCAACTGCATATGCGACAGAACTGACTTCGCATTTCTAGTGCATGTACAAGCACTCATTGCCACCTGGGTACGTCCTAACATTCCTCATGCCTCATATCTCTTCTAACGTATCACAGCTTCGTCATCAAGACCAAGGAACAACGTGCTGCCGAAAAAGCCCTAATGGCCAACTCCCCACTCGCCACCCTCACCCTCGAAGACTTCCTTGAGTCCGAACGTCACAAACTCACCGGCACACTCACACCCGTCACCGTCGAGACCTTCGCGAAATGGAAGCAAGAACGCATAAGCAAGAAGCAGGCCGAAGAAGAGGCCAAGAAGATGAAAGACGCAACTGGTCGTGCCATGTTCGAGAAGGGCGACTGGCAACAAGACAGCGACGCGGACAGTGACGACGAGGACTCAGGCTGGAACCTCGAGGCTATGCGACGCGAGACGGAGGCGGCACGCGCACGGAAGGAGGAAGAGCGGATGGCCGTGTCTATGGGCGAGCTCACTGTGTCTTGAAGCACGATTACATGAACTGCTACGATGGGGACGGTGGAGGACAAAACGATCGACACTCGCTATGCCACACAACGCTGCAAAAGCTTGTGGGGTAGCCCGAGAGCAGGGTCATAGGAGGAGACAGATTGATACAGCATTCGCTTGGTTGGTCGTCGGGTTACAGCGCTTCTGCGACTTGCATGGCATTACTCCTGGTTCTAAGTGCTAGACCATCAGGTGTCCGGCGTTCGGAGCATGGATGTGTGTGGTTTTACATCTACGACAGATATACGAATACATGTATGAGCTTAGCGGGCCAGAATGATACGTAGGTCCAGATCTTGTGTGTGTGAAATACACTGAAGCTAGACAGCAGCAATTATCTGTTCCGCTGTGCGACCTCATTACAAATGTGCAGACAGTTGAGTGGACCAGACATATCCGAACTCAAGTTCCAAGTGGAAGGAATATTGAAGGTAAACACAACCAGTTATCAATCGACACAGTAAACTTCATGTCACTTTCCAAGCATCCATCAAGGAGCGGGAGTCATTCCAACATGAAGCGATTGCTTTACTACCAACATACAACAAATCACACGCGCTATGCAGCCCACCCAAACCCACTCTACAAACTCGCCTTCTCACCCCCCATCTTCCTCCCCGTCACAACCCCAAAATACCCATCCAACGCCTCACACGTGCCCCTCCCCTCCGCCAACCCCACCACAACACCCACATACCCATCCGGCCTAACAACCACAATCCCACCCCTCTCCTCGTCCAGCCCCATCTTCGCATGCGCCGCGGCTTTTGCGTCCGGTACGCGCTGATCCCACACGTCGTCTGCATACACGTGGTCCGCGTATCGGGAAAACGGGGCGGGCAGTTGCTCGTCGATATGCACCTGGTTTCGTGGGGCGTTGAAAATAAGCGCTAGGGTGAGGAATTGTGAGTGCGGATTATGCCGCTCGTGGTACCGATCCTTCTTCTCGAGATCGGGGTACACAAACGACGAGAAGAAGGAAGTAGGTCTCTTCATGCCGTCAGCCAGATCCCTCAGCGCAGCGCTCGTCTTCTCGATGTTTCCGCCGAAAATGAAGACGCGGTAGGATCCGTTCAGAGGTACTTCTTGTTCGAGGTGCACGACGTTGGCGTCCACGACGCGCGTTACCGTCGCGGGACTGAGGATCCGGCCTGTGCGTTGGGATGTGCCGTGCTCGTAGGAGAGATACAGTGGGTGTTGGGCAGGGTGCTCGGGGCCCCAGTTGATGGTGTTGGGGCTGTACGCTACGCCGTAGCCGGAGGTGAATTCACACGATGCCTTGAACGTCTTGATGAAGTCGTTATCTGCGGGCTCGTTGGACGCCGCGCCTGCGACTTCGCCTGCGGAAGGGATGCGCGTGGAAAAGAGTTTGGCGTAGCGGGCGTCGAAATCGAGGAGGGATTCGGCGATGAGTTGGCGTTCGGATTCGTAGGTTTTGAGCACGGCGCGCTGCATCCAGCCGGATTCGACGTGGTGGATTTTCCAGGCGAGGTTCACAGCGTCAAGGAAGGCGGTATTCATGCCCTGTCCGGCTTTGGGGGAGTGCGTGTGGCATGCGTCGCCACCCATGAAGACGCGCTCGTCGAGGGTGTAGCGTTCTGCGATGCCTTGGCCGATGGGATAGACGGAGTACCATTCTATGCGGTCCCAGGAGATGGTGTATGGTTTGAGGATTTCTTGGGCGAGGCGCTGGGTTTCTTCTGCGGTTACGGTTTTGCGGGGGTCCCAGTCTGGGTCGCTGGAGCTGGCGACTTGAATATATAGGCGTACCATGTTGTTCTCGCGAGGGATGACCATTATGCTGCCTGCGTCCGAGTGGATTGTGCATTTCATCTGATGGTCTTGTTAATTTGTATGCTTGCATGTATTGGTGAGGAAACGTACCTTGATATCAGGGAAGTTCGTCCGTACAACGCCATCCATCACACCCCAGACGTGGGCAATTGGGTCCTTGTACCGTATCTTGACACCAAGCTGATCTCTTACGAAGCTCCTTGCGCCTTCTCCGCTGAAGAGATACTTTGCTCGAACGGTCTCTGTCATTGCTCCATCGACGTGTGCCAGGTTGACTTCCACGGGGTATGTTGCATCTTTGCCGTCATTCTTGAAACCAGTGATCGTCCACGGTCGCTGCAACTGTGTCCCATTCTTCTCCATGTCTTCAATGAAAACACGCTCTATCAGGCCTTGGTGCAAGAGTGTGGTGAAAGGATAGCGCGCGTCGATGAACTTTGGACAACTCGCCCATGTTCCTGTGCGGTGGATGCCCTTTGCAGCTGGATCCCAGAAAGCGACTTCGTACACTTTTGCGGGCTCGTGCTCCATAATCTTCCGCTTGAGGCCCATATTCCTCAGCAAATCCAGCGAGCGAGGTTGGATGCCGTCCGCTCGGCCGGTAGGTGTTGGCTCTGGCCTGTTGTCGATGTGCTTGATCTTATAGCCCCATCTTGCCAGGCATGTCGAAAGACATAGACCGACAGGCCCAGCTCCAACAATCACGATATCGTAATTCTCTACCGCCATCTCAAAATGTGTTGATTGACCTTAGAAGCCTTGCCACTTCCACGCAGAACGAGAAAATGCTCCGTGAAATGACGTCCGGAAATATGCAAGACGATACGGTTGCGGCACCTCGTGGCAGTATAAAAAACAACGTGTAGGAGCGAGTAGAATATATTGATCTGGATTAAGGATCAACGCCAGCAACTGCAGCGCGACAGGCCTCTTTAAGAGACCAGAACTAGCGTCATAAGCCAGATCCATGGCAGCTGGCACGGAAGTGGTAGCGCCGCCGGCAATAAAATCGGATGTGCATGACCTCGATCCTGGAGACTGGCCTCGCGCCATCGAACGTGCCGTCATGTTGCGGGGAGCATGGGCGGAAGTGCTGTGCGGCACTTGATTTGCCAAGACGGCAGTCGTGCTTTCCTTGTTCGGGTGCAAGCGTGGAGGGTTGGCCCGGAATTCTCGGTGAAGACGCATGGGTTGGCGCACTACATCTACCGCATCGTGGTTCCTTGCGAGTGTTGACATCGTCTTCGACCTCGTACGAAGTTCTTTTCTGCACGCTCCTGTGACCGTACATGCCCCCAACCGAGAGTGGGGGATGTTCCGCTCCGAACAAAGTCCAGAGGACGCGCACGGCATGGCCCTCGTCCCAAAGTAGGGCACAACAGCGATGACAGTGGAATAGGCAGTATGCCCTGTTGCGCTCGCGAGGCCCGCTCAAGCGTTGATCGTTTTCGGACAGGTTCTTCCTTGATGTCAGCATCATTCGAAGAACTACTCTCAGAAGAGAGTGAGGTATGCTCGTCTATCTCGGAACGAACTTGAGTTTTCATGATGAATGGTTCTGCTGCTAGCAAATACTGGCTGCTTGGTACCTTGATTGGAACGCCGCTAAGCACAACTCCATTGCTTTGGAGTGTACATCAAATCTAAGCGATGTCTTATTCCAGCACATTCGCTAGGCTCATCGACGGACTGTGCACTCCGCGAGTCGATTGCCAAAGAATCGAAGACATAGGCTCAAAGGGGCTCTACCACTTGCTTTCAACGCCCAAGAACGATGGCAAAACGCAAAAGTCTGAGTAGGATTATCTCCAGGATATTGTGAAGACTTACAACATGCGCAATCATGTCGACCAACCGACCCAGTCAATGGAATGCTGCTACCGGATCGCGTTCACATAAGTGGAGAAGGTTTCAAAGGTACAGACACCATACAGCCAGTTGGCGGTGTGGCGCAATAAGGGGCTCAATCATTCATCCAACTTGGGTCACGTACAATCCCACGGCTGGTCAATGCGAACAATTTCTTCTGGCCTTGCGAAACTATCCTCCTTCATCAGCAGCATCATACTCACACTTCTTAGCACCAATCGACTCGAATGCCAGAATGACGAACATCGGGCCTCTGACAACGGTATTTTCTGCTCCCGAGAGCTGCACTGTGGCTGTTGGTGATTGCTACGGGCCCAGTTGCTTTGCAAGCTACGGGTATGGATGCTATGGTACGCGAATCGAGTTTGATCCAGCCTGCTGGCCTTCGGGATCAGCCCTCCTTCCCAGCTCAAACACCATCTCCAAATATTTTTCGCCTGCGTTGGACTGCCCGGCTGGATGGGCCACAGTTACAATAGGCCAGGATACAGACATGTTTCCCGGTATCGCTTCCACACAGATTGGTGTCTTGTGCTGTCCTTTGTTCGTTACCAGTACTTCCCCTTGCAACCATCTGAACGCAGACCACTAACATCGTGGCAATCAGTGGCATGATCTGGGACACATCATCCGGTTGTCGAGCAGATGCAGGCTACTTGTACAGTGTCTCCATCTGTCATGAAGACGAAAGAGCCAACTTTCCGCCCAGCGTTTGGAGCGCATTCGGTGGCACCGACGACGCCCGGCCTGATACAATGACCGCAGCGCCCATCCAATTGAGACGCAACTCCCCTGTGACCCAGACTCGGGCATTACCACCGCCAGAGGTAACCTGACCCCCAAATGACGATGATGTATCACGCTCTAGCAATGGTCTAACTAGAGGCGCTGAAATCTCCATAATAACCATCCTGTCAATCGCACTCTTGGTTGCAGTCTTCCTGCTTCTTCTGCTCTGGCTTCGGCGAGCACGAGCTGCCCATCAAGAAAATTTACACCACGCTACCACTCCGGCAAATGCGCCCCAAGAAAGGAATGGACTTTCAGACACGATTCAGAAGGGCGCCGACATACACACACACACACGATGCTGCAGCTATACCAGAGTTACTTGAAAGCGCTGCCATACCCAACGTATATGAAGTCGAAGATGACCGAAGATTCCGCCTCGATCAGCTTAGCCACGATAGCCGCCAATCACAGTCTCACGAACTGAGCGCAGTTAGTCCAGCCCGGACATCTATGTCAATGAGCATCGACGCCACAATGGATCCGAGCTGCGACAGTGAAGACGACTTGACGCTTCACGAATTGAAAGCCAGACGCGCGGCTGTCACTGCGGAACGAGAGCGATTGAAGCGTATGGCACAGCTTCATGATGAGGAGCAGCGGTTGGGAACGGCGATTGCTTGGATGGAGAGAGGGAGTATTTATGAGGGGAATGGATATCGTGGGGTGAGGATGAAGAGGAAGGATTAGTTGGTTTTGGGTGGTGCGAGGAGAATCTTACAAGAAGCAGCATTGTGGTGCTTCGAGTTCATATATCTCTTCGGTAGCCCGATACATGCCCCGATATTGTTACAACTGATCCTTAGATACAGTCTACTACTAGTACATAGATTGAGTATCAGATTGCAGCGCGCACTCTCGTTCACTTTTCATGGCCCCGTCGCCTATACACTTCTTGGTGCAAGCTGTGCACAACTGCTGATAGATGTGTACTGTGATTCAGATCTCAAGTCTGATCTTACACCTACATTTCGCAGCTTGGTCAGCTTTCCGTGTTTGCAGCGCGAGACTAGAATAATGACGAAACAAATCCAGCATCAGAGTGGCATCAGGTGCGATAATAGTTCACGATAGACGGAGACAGCACTAGCTACCGACTTCAAGTTCACGATAATATTCCAAGATTTGTAACCTAAAATGACAGCGCGTGTCTATCTTCAGTAGTCTTATAGTAAGTAAGAAATCTTTCTAAACCGTTCTGAAGATATACAGGCTATACTTTAGCTGTCCTCTCTCTGGGTAGGACTTCGCTGAGCTAATTGATCACGAATCACTGCCGCACCTGATAGTGGTCGTTGAATCCGCATTTCCGGCCGTTGAGATGCAACGACCCGACCTTTTGAGAGGACTCGTAGCGCAACGTACAATCATTCCACTCAACAACATCGTCCATCACAAAGAAGTTGCGCAGCGGCATTGGCCATACTGTTGTCATATTCAAATTGCAATTGTTGCGGTACTTGGTACAGCGATTGTCAAGTTGATCGAGGATGTCAGATACTACAATAAATTGAGAAGCTTCCTGCAAATTCTTCAAGCAATAGAGTGCCGCCTAGTGTGTAGCTTGCCATAACGTATTTTAGGTCCCGCAATACTGGCTTTGTAGTTTGTAGCAATGTGTCGGTCATTTTCGTGTTCCGCAATCTCTGAAGTTCTACTGGCGTGCCCCGCTTACCCGACTAGTGTGCAGCACCTTCAAGCATCACAGTTTCACGAAATTGTGTGTACATTATATTTTTTATAATTTTGAGAAAGTATAAATCAAGACCGGTCGCTTAGCTCAGTTGGTTAGAGCGTGGTGCTAATAACGCCAAGGTCGCGAGTTCGACCCTCGTAGTGACCATGTATTCTTTTCAACATTCTTTTTGCCTTTGTTTTTGCTCTTCTTTTACTCTCCTTTTTAGACTTCCCTTCTTAGACTTAGGTCGATAGGCTTTTTCCTAGCCTCCTGAGCATTTTGTGTTTGCCCAGTGTTTGTACTATAGCTGAGCAAAGACATCACTACACACATTCAGGCATGCCGTGCTGGAAACAAACTTCTACTGATATAGACTTACTGTCTCTTTTGCCTCAACTAGGGAGACAGTGTATGGGTATCTCGAAACCTAAATGCGATGAACGCCGACGCTATGCTACATAGATCTCTCTCCACGATGCCTGCCCAGATATAAACACATACTCATGAAACGACGCTGCGACCACAGCCACCACTCAAGCTCCATCTCCCAAATACTTCTCAACATCATCATTCGCATAGAACATCCTCTGCAACTTATCATGCTTCCTCTTCTGCACCTTCTCCAACTTCCTCACTTTGCCCGCATCCAGCCTCCCCTCCTTCACATCCGCCTTACTCGCGCCTCCCAGCGCCCGCTTCTTCTCATGCTCCTTCTCGTCGATACCCAGGCCCAGCTTATCCCGCTTTTCCTTCGGCACCAGCGGAAATAACATGCCCTGTCCCTCAGCGCCCAGGCCGATCCGCGCATCGACGTCGTAGCCGTGCTTGGACATGTATTTCAGGCCCATGCGCGTGCGATCGATAGCAGAAGGTATATGTGCGCGTGGTAATGCGGCCTGGTGCGCAGGACTGAGGTAGTGTGTTCGCTGGTCGGTCTCCTTGACGGGCTCGCCGCATATGCCACAGGAAGGGTAGGCATGTGCGAGTGGCTGTGGCTGGCCGTTGGGAAACATTATGGCGAGGTACTTCTGCGCCATTGTGAGGCCATTTGTGAGATTCGCGGTGGGTGTAGGAGCGTCTGAAGCGGAAGGGACGAAGTTGATGGGGTTCTTCCAGAGACCGCGGCCGTAGGCGGGGTGTTGAACGAAGGGCACGGTGGAGATGTCGGTGTCGGGGAAGCGGGGGTCTTCTTCGTAGACGGTCTCCTCCTTTGTAGGAGGGGCTGTGGTGGGTGGCGCTTCGTGCAAATCTACGGGAGAGCGCAGTCTTTCCGCAAATTCTGGGTCGTCAGCCAGCATCCTTGCCAATGCTGCCTCGAACCTTTTACTCGCAGGTCGAGAAGGAGGGAGCGTAGACATGGTGGGCTCTTTGCGTGTTGTTGCAGAAGAAAATGATGCGTTTGGGATGTTGCTGGTGGTTGAGTGGGCAGGACAGAGTGTAGGATTGAATAAGGCGTCGAATCGAAAGTCTGCGACGGTGAATGAGCGACACCGCCGCAGCGATTTCTGCGAGTGAAAGTGAGTGTCGAACCGTGGGTGCTTGCAGGCGACAAAAGGTTGACGCGCAATCACGTGTCATGACGCCACGTGCCTCATCAGCCGCCGCAGATCCCGTCTTAGCGAGCCACCGTCGTTCCGCGTTGCTTGACCTCATTCCGGTACCACCAACCATGCCCGTCAACATCCTCGCCCAGGCGTTCAATGAAGGCCTGTCTTCCATACCACTCGGCTGGACCGTAGTGAAGCTTGCGCCTGTGTTTGCGGTATTGTATCTGCTGAAATGGTTCTTCAATGGCGCGGTCAACAAGTCGGAGCGGAATATGCATTCCAAGGTGGTCATGGTCACGGTGAGCTGGGATGATTAGGAAGTGCTGCAAGATGTACTTACCGATGTACAGGGAGGCACAGCTGGTATAGGAGCTGAAGTAGTGAGAGGATTGGCATCACGCGGTGCACAAATCGTCCTTCTCGTCCACCAACCGCTCACCGATCCCTTCTTCGTCGACTACATTGAAGACCTACGGACACAGACGGGCAACGAGCTCATCACCGCCGAATACGTCGATCTCACGTCTCTCCACAGTATACGTCTCTTTGCTACGAAATGGGTCGATAACGCACCGCCTCGCCGTCTCGACATGATCATCCTGTGCGCGAATACAATGACACCTTCAGGAGCTAAGCCAACTATGACTGAGGATGGACTAGAGTCAACATGGGGTCTCAACTATGTTGCCAACTTCCACTTGTTGAGCATACTGAGTCCTGCGCTCCGTGCTCAGCCCCCAGACAGAGACGTGCGCATCATCTTTGGTACATGCGCCGCCTACTTGGGCGGACAGCTGCCAGACTTTGATGGCAAGCAGAGCTCAGCGAAGGCCAAGAAGGGCGCGAAGTTGGAGCCTGGACAAAGCGACTTCACCCCTACGAACGTATACGCAACTTCCAAACTCGCCCTCATGACTTTCGCCGTAGCCTTCCAGAAACACCTCTCCACCTACGTCCGTCCCGACAAGAAACCCATGAACGCTCGCGTCATCATGGTCGACCCCGGCTGGTCCCGCACACCGGGCATGCGGCGCTTCCTGACCCTTGGCTCGCTGTGGGGTCTCGCGCTGTACCTCGTCACATACCCGTTCTGGTGGCTGGTGCTCAAGAGCCCTGATCAGGGCGCGCAAACGTTTCTGTACGCGGCTATGGAGGCACAGTATGGGAGGGGTGAGGGCAGCTACTTCTTGAAAGAGTGTCGGAAAGTGAACTGGACAAGGCAGGAGATTGAGGATGAGGGGCTGCAGAAGAAGTTGTGGGAGAGCAGTTCAAAGACCATCGTGGTATTGGAGAAGGAGGGGGCGAAGAGGAGGGCTGTAGAGAAAAAGGAGAAGGAGAAGACTGAGGGGAAGAGTTCGGCGAAGGAGGCGAACGGGGAGGCTAAGCAGAGGAAGGCGAAGTAGAGATGCGACGTTCTGTCTTGTGTAGCTTCTACGCTCCCTTGAGGGACCATCTTTCGCACTCGCGATCTCAGATGATTCTCAAGCTACTTGCCATGTGTATACGAACGCTAACACAACCTCCAGAACGCCATGTGAATGCATGGTTGTTAAGCTCTAACCGCAGCTCATTCGTTCCAAGCCATGTTTTTTCTGTGCATTGTCGGCGCTGCTAGCTGTACACAGACAGCATCTTAATGCGCCCATATTTCTTCCTTCTACGGTAAACTTATTGGTCAAACTCTACTCGTCCAACCCACCTTCTCCTTGCCTTGAGCAAAGTCTCTTCCTCCCCCATAGCTTCTATTTCACCGCCCAGGACTCCCCGAAAGCAACACCTTGACCTGCTCACACCACGCCTTCTGCTCAAGCGAGGCGTCCCTGCTCCTCAGCAAAGCCTCGCTTTCCTCAAGTATAGCCACCCTCCTCTTCTTGAACGCCTCGTTCTCCGCACGCAAAGCTTCATTCTTCTCAAGTATAGCCACCCTCCTCCTTTTCGAAGCCTCATACTCGGCACGCAAAGCTTCATTTCGCGCAATAATACTACAGTACCCACACCGAGGCTCAACCTCGCCCTCCCGAATCGCACCTTCGCAGCTGCCGTCGTCGGGCACCTGTGCCAGAATCCGGGTCAGGTCGCTCTGCCAGATGCCGTCGTTTAGTTCCTGCGTGGTCACGCCCGATGGGTTTCGAAGACACATTGTTGTTGTGTCGTTGACGGTGCCGTTGATTATGGGTATGGAGATGTCGATGCTGGATAGAGGGGACGAGGTTACGCACGCGGTTTGCCAGGACGTTGCGTCCTGTTTCTTTGAAAGCGTGTAGATTTCGGAGGATTCGGTAGCTTAAGGTGAATGCGCTGCCGGATTTGCCTGCTACGCGTTGTCGGACGAGGAGGCCGTGGATGGCGACTTGTTCATATGGAGCTTCGGATGTGATGCTCAGCAATGGCTTTTGATCTTCGGGTTCAGTGTCGAGGACGACGTGGATTTTTGCTGTCGATGTATATTGAGGATTAGTGACCAGTACCGAATCTCCTGAGGCTGATCGTTGAGGTAGGAAGAGTTTAGCGCGCAGAGTGTTGCTGCTATAGACTAGGGACTGCCACTCCTTGCTGACGCGAGTACAGCGCAGAAGGCTAGCGAGGTTGATATTTGGGGTTGACATGATCATGATGATGATCTCAGGGGGGATGAAGGGCGTTGACTCCATGACGGGCGTCTTGATTTGTTGGCGAGAAGTTGAGGGTTGAGCTTGTGAGAGAGACGAGAATGGTAATTTGGAGGGTACAGCTCGATATGAGAAGAGTGAGGTAAGCATGGAAAGACAAACGACAATTACGCTAGCAATCACTAACTTTCATTGCTGCTTCGTGAGGCTAGACGTGTTCCTGGTGTAATAAGGTACATACACATACGATCTACTTTGGCGACAGATTCGGTGCTCGCGTTAGTCGACGGCACCTTCAGCCACGTCTACGCGTGACGTCGTAACTGATATTGGCCAGACAGCGATGTCCCAGTCTCCTCCACCATCCCGGCTGTGCCCTCAGTCTCTCTTCCTTCCTCTGTCTCAACAACGCTCGTTTCAATTTCGCTTCCCTGATATTTTGTTCATGCCTTTGTATCTTAACCTCATTTTCACGTATCTTTGCCTCACTCTCACGTATCTTTGCCTCATTCTCACGTATCATTGCCTCCTTCTCGCGTATCTTTGCCTCATTTTCACGTATCTTTGCCTCATTTTCACGTATCTTTGCCTCATTCTCACGTAGCTTTGCCTCCTTCTCACGTATCTTTGCCTCACTCTCGCGTAGTTTCGCCCTCGTTCGCTCTCGCCCGCCAAGAAAGTCGTAGCAACGACATTGTGGTCCATCGGTGGCTCTGTTTGACCATAGTCGGCCTGCGCAGCTGCCATCGTCTGCAATCACGCCCATGAGTCTGGGCAGGTTCGATTCCTCCAGAGCATCATATAGGTCGCCAAGAGTGACGCCGAAATCATCTCGTAATTCCTTTGTTATGGTGCCATTGGGCTGGTCGCATCGGTAACGGGGCATCACCAGATCGACCTTGCTTGTCGGAGGCTGGATTATACACATGGACTGCCAGGATGTCGTGCTCTTCTGCTGAAAGTCCAAGAGCTTTAGGAAAATGAGGTAACTGATCGTGAAGGGATTGTTTTGGTCTGCCTGTGACATTCGATCTTGGAGAAGGAGTGGATGCACGCCTACCATGTCGAGTGGTGGCTTAGCCATGGCAACTTGCAAAGGGTGGCGCTCGTCTGTGCTTGGATCGAATTGGAGACTGATTCGCAACAGGGTGGGGAAGCGTGGCTCTTCCGCCATGACTAAGTCGTCAGATGCGGGCCATGCAGGAAGGTAGAGCTTAGCGCGTAAGTTGTTGCTGCTGAAGATGAGGGAGTGCCACTTTTTGCTGACGCGAGTGCAACGCAACAGGCATGGGAGATCGATGTTTGGAGTCGCGAGCATGATGAGGATCAGCTCGGGGGGTATGTACGGCATGTTCGCCATGCTGGACGATTCGGCCATTGTTTGCGCGTTGGCAAGGCTTTTGCGGTGTATGTTGAGGTCGTGAGGTGAGGTCTAGGCGTTCGAGGAAGGAGCGACGTCCGAGTCGAAAGACAAACGGCAACCACGCTAGCTTTTACTTCCAACGCACGTGACCTTTGCTCATTTCTGGACCCTGATGTCCACGGGTGTCTCAATCGGCTCTCACCCGCGATCGCCACCCTTTCTGTGTCTTTAACATTTTGCGCGGTCAGCTATCATTCGCGCCACCACTCCACGCCACCGTTCTACCAAGCACATCAACCTCTCGGCGAGGAGGCTCTGCAGAGTCACTCACGCGCATCATGGCGACCCAGATTCCTTACATACCACCCGAGGTAATCCTCGCGATCCTTTCCTCGCCAATCCTCACACACTCAGACATTCTCACGTGAAGACGGGTCAGTCAAGAGTGGTATAGTCTCGTATATGGCACCAACAGACTTCGAGCGAAGTTGTTTCTCCAGCATCGGACGGCCTCTGGCGGCTTTGAGGAGATTCAAGATTCGCTCTACATGAAGAGTGTCTCCAGCAGCATCGTCCTCGATCCCGCGCCCAGCGATCGACGGCCTTTGACAGATACATTACTACGCCTGGAGCAGGTTCACGTCCAGCGTCACCCACTGCTCCAGCCATACGGGGTCAAATTACATTCGGCAGAAGATAAGATCGGTCTAAGTCATCGTGTCTTTCGACAGCTCGGCCACTGGCACAAGAAGAAGTCGACATCTTGGACCACTGCCTGCATGACGTGGCCCCCGTTACAGGCCTTGTCTCTTACTGTGCAAGACTATCGCTGCGATCAGACGAGCAGTGTAACTGATCGGAGCTACGGAATCGAGAACAAGAATGGGGTCACAGTCGGGGACTTGTTCTCAGTAGTGTGGAATACCAACCTCACACGCGCCATGGGTCTCATCGCCGACGACGGAAGCTGTATGGGAGCATCCTACCCATACACTGGAACAACAGAGCCCTGTCTATGCTACGACACGCTGGGCGCACAAGACCGTAGCTGGGTGAAGATTGATGAGGCGCAGGTTGAGTACGAGGCACTCGAAGGCCATCGATTCGCGATCACGGACGAGCAAAAGGCGAAGCAAGAGTCCGACGGCATTGTACGTGGACCGGTCGATTTTGAAGGAACGGAGATGGCTTCATAGGCTAAGGAGGTTGGGTGGCGGCGCAACAAAGAATGGCAAGAACGCGTAGAACAGTGGTGCAAGTGCGAGAAAGCAAAGTACGGCCGACAAGCAGCGATATATAGATTACACACGGAGGTGCAAACGCGCGAACGAAGGCTGCCATTGGACAAACTCGGCGCTTCGATAGGGCAACAGAGAAGCTACATCGGGCGTCTGCGAGATGGAGTGCAGGCAACGGCGCATGAAGACAGCAAGAGAGAGAGATGTAGTCATACAACTTAACGAAGGGCTTGAGCACTCCAATTACTCATTGCATCAAACAATCAATACAAACGGACAATGCCTCAGTGCAACGTGTTGAAAGGCTCGGTGAACGTCATATGTAGTTGATTTCACCTAGAATGAACCGAGGTGTCGAAATCTACAGCAACTTCAACAGCTGAAGCTGAATCCAAGCAACGACTTCAGTATCCGGAGGAAAATCCCATGATTAGGGTTGAAGTGGGGTGCGTGTTGATGCAGCAGAGCCGCAAGTGGATCGACGGAAAGGCGGAACCGGGAACGCCTTGCGCAAGTCTCTAGAGACGCGTCATGAGCTCAACATAACATATCCACTATAAATAGGTCTATCTCTCCTCCGTCTCAGGCTCATAAACATGCTCTTCACACTGACGATCGAACACACAAGGACGCTTCCACCCAACAGATTGATTATAGATTACTATAGCTACCTCCAGGCCACCGCCTCTCCAAACATCGAACCACAATCCTTCTTCCCCTCGTAATTCACAAGACATTACGACAGTACATGCTCGCTTCAACGGCGTCCTACAAAAATCAAGGTATAATGCGAATCCTCTCCTCCACAGAATGACAACGTCGCGTCGTGAAAGAACGTTTCGAACCAATAAGCGCCGCCCGCTAAGAATACTCGTCCACAAGCACCAGATTGGAAGTATACGTATGTATGTGTCGTCGCTTACAAAGCGAGCATACCCAGGAAGCCGAGCGCAGCTCCAACACCAGCGCCCAGCGCAGCACCAGGGTACGATGCCGCGTTGGCGGTCGCAACAGCAGGCGCAGAGCGCGTAGCAGACAGTGTCGGCATGTGCACGCCCGACAGGCTGGTGGAGTTGTGGGCGGCAGACGGGCTGAGCGTGCCGACTGATGTCATGACCATTGACGACGACGAGGGTGTTGGCGTAGGTGTCGCAGAGATAGAGGCGGGATACATGACAGGCAGGAGACTCTTCACATCGGACGGAAGAGCCTGGTACCACGCGGGCGTGTTGCCAGCCTGGAACGAAGAAGCCAGTTGCGCAGCGAATTCTGAGGGCGATGCGACCGCGTAGGAGACTTGGTCAGGTGGGATAGCAGTTGCAAGGACCATGAGAGCAGAGTTGGCGACGTTGGAACTACTCGTTATAGTACTGTTAGTTTCCATGCGTCATCTCTCAACACTTCTTGCGCGTGGTAGTAAGACATACGGAATCGGGGTCTGAGCCACCGCGCCGCCCACAATCGCGCAAAGCGCACTGATGCTGCTGAACCGCATTCTTTCAAAGTTCTCTCAATCCAAAACGAACGATGTGATGATCTGCGCAAACGGCTGGGAGTAAGATAATGAGTGTGGAACCAGTATGGTGGGTGGAGAGGTCTACAGCGAAAGAGTGAGAACTGTAGAGATGAGAAGGAGGGCACTCGGGGAGTCCCCGGCCGTATATGAAACGCAGAGCGGCTCGAGACACTTTGGGGTTCACGATAGGCTGGGGGGCGGCCTAGCCAACAGCGACACGGCGCCTGGGGTTTAAGATTGCGACAAGGCTGGAAGTCAAATTGCATGGTCTTTGGCGAAATGATTCGCGGGATACTTTATGGTGTAACTGATCTCGCTGAGCATTGGCGAACATTTGCAGCGTACCGTTGCGCATCGTAGCCAGGTTGCTTTGCAGATTCAGAGGCCCTTCACTGCGATGTTGTTGGCCTGGCAGAGTCGTTTCGTGGACCGTGGAGCTGGGCGGTCGCGTGTGGGCCACGCTTCATCTCATCTCGCGTTGGAGTGAAGAAGCTTAATTAGCAGCCCAATCAGAGATCGACAAACTTTGTTCATTTCCACTTTTTAAGCATGCACGGACCACCCATGAACTGTCGCTGGGGCAGCGCATCCCTGATCTTGCGACTGCAAGGCTGCTCACGATGATTTGCAGATTTGTGCTGGTCGTGTGCGCCACAGAATCAATACTGTGCTCCTTAACGTTGTATCGTCTTACACAGCTATGCGTTTATGTGAGCCTCGTCATCTAATGGAGGTGCTGGTAACGATCGGAAGACCAATAATGTTGCCGACAAGTGACATTGCACATCGCAATCACCTTTCGGCAGTCGGCATTCGTGCCTAGACCTTGTGTGCTCATGTGCTCGATTTTGTCGGTAAATAGTGAGGAGCTACCGCTTGGATAATGAAATCCAAGCGTTCGGTCCTGGTTGGTTGAGTGCTCATTGTTTGCTTTCCTACCAAAGGTTGAGTTCGCCCTGAGGGACGAAATAAGTGATCGCGCAGGCGGATGATGTACTTGCCCATCGCTGTAGCCGCGAAATATATGGCACTCGAGTTGAAGCAACCATCAATTGTTCTCCGAATTCGAGTCCTTAGAGCTGTTGTCGACCCAAAACTTCTGTATGAACTGGTCGGAGACATATTGCTTTTGAACGGGAAGATGTCCAGGGACTTCTTGTTCGTCGAGATGCTTGATGTCGAATTCGGGCTCCCAAGTGTCCATTGTGTCTGGCAGATGCTTTTCTGTAGTCGCCACACATACACCGTGCTTTGAAGTCTTCATTACAGCCTTCATTTGTTGCAGTAACGACTTGATGTCTCTCGCCGACTGGATGCCATCATCGTCTTTGACCATGTCGTCATGGTTCGTTAAGGGTGTTCCATTGATGATCAATGTGTCATGTATCAAAAAGACGTGGAATCGTATAGTGATTCTGTGACCCTTACCCGTGAGTTTGTACAATTGATACAAATCAAAGGCAGCACAATATACACTGATAGCCGCGAAATCAAAGCAAGGATTCAATTTCGCCAAGGCTACACAGCTTAACGTTTCAGAGGGGTTCCTGAGTCGCCAGAAGTCGTCGCGAGTACCTTCGTCTTCACCCCAAACCTTGTCTCCCTCTCGAGGCAGAGATATCTGGCGAAAGCGGCGCGGGGTACCTAGTTGAATATTAGTCTTCTCCGAAATCGCATATCTGGCTGACTTCACCTGGCACGTATATCTTGTAACCAGCGGCCACGCTGTACGACCTCACGTATCACACTTTCTGAACGCGATTTATCAGCACGTTAGACGCTACTAGAAAATTGATTCGAATGATCCCCAAGTGCTGCCGTACTTCTTTCTTCAAATTGATGTTTCGGGGCTTTTCAGTTCGTTCTGCTTGCGTGTAAGTGTCTGCTGAGTTGAGAAGCCGATGCATGAACTTGAGCGGGAGCCGCGCGCGATGCCCACACCTTCGCAGTGAGCGCAGAGCCGTAGTAGCGCAAGACAGTGAACCGATCATCCGTAACGACAGCTGTGACGCAATGATGGCACTCTTCTGTTTGCGCGGCGGACGGGTATGCAAGTTGTCAGTAACGTGACAGCGCGTGGCGAGCCAAGCTTCGCTTCGCCGATGGCGCCGGCGCCCTCGCGACTTACGACCACGACTTTCGCGAGGTCTTTGCCATTGCACGTCATAAATCGAACACGCCGATGCAATTTATGCAATTTCAAGGACCACTTAGCCTAGCTATTGAAGCACGGGTGCGATGAGAATGACAGCCCGTCCCCAGCTGCCAAAGGTATGTGCTATCCAAATTTTCTGCATCGTCCAATCAGGGTCCGCGACCCAAGATTCTTCTGAAATCGTTGCCTCAGTAGCATTTTCAACTCTATACAATGCGTGACTTCTGGATTGGTGAGTCTCGGATACAGCCACGAATCCATGCCGCGTCCGGCAACTAGCATCATCTCGCCTCAAGCTTTGTGACTGACCCCCTTGAATAGGTACTACACAACGACCACATCATCATCAAGCGGAGGCACACGCATGATGCCAATTCAGAAGAGACCATGGGATCTTAAAACCACATGGAGGACTCGCTCTGAGCGTCTTTTACTGTGGCTCCAAGGTCGACAGGTGCAGCATTTTGGTCCTAGGGCACGCATACCTGAGCTTTTCCAGCGTAGGGATTGGCCTTGGTTCGCATTCGAGAGTGGGAAGCTGCGTATGCAAGCTCTGCAACCTCATGTCTATCATGATCTGCTCGATGCCGCAGCACGGGTTGGGTCGCTCGAAAATCATCTGGGCTATAGGTTCCAAAACAAGATGACCTGCATAGAGGCGCTCAAACTCTCTGGTATCGAAATCCCTTTCTACTACAGCGGATCCATTCACAATGTCGGCAAGAACAACCGGCTTGCTCTGTTGGGAGACAGAGTACTCTCTCTGGCCCTGTGTGAGATCTGGTTTCAGACCGAACACTCAACTTGTACGTCTACACTATTCCCCTCAAGACAAGCTGCTCACTCCAGCAGCTGAATACAGCGACATGGATCGGGCAACCGTCTCCAGGGCAGCTCTCGCAAAACGGGGCATGGAACTGTAAGTGGACATCAACAGGGTGCTTGTTAGACAACTACTAAGTCCGTGCCTGCACGCAGTCGCCTAAACGAGTGCATTCTTGCACCAGCCAGTATGACAATCGGTGCCAGTGACAAAGTCGCGGAAACTTTTGAGGCAGTTCTTGGGGCCATATACGTGGATTCTCAGCACGACATAGCAGCCGTCAAGAGGGTCATCGGGAAACTCGGACTTACCGACCACAAATATCTGATGTCACCAGAAGAATATGCTGAGGGAGAGAAACGAGGGACTCGGCGAAGACATGCCCACATGAGCTTCACCTGGGAAAACATTGCCAAAGAGTCTCGCGCACGAGACCCAAGCAGCCAACCAATCGCCATCGACGACAGGGCGCATGTTGGATCTTTATCACCAGCGCATACCGACGACAATGGAAAATTAGGATTGCAAGACGAACATTCTTCGTCGCCGGCGGGTATCGTCGAAGCCAACTCGTTGCTGTTGAGGAACCGCGATCTGATCCAGATGGGTCAACTGAAGAAAATCGCGGCGGGGGCCTCTGTGAAGCGCTCAAAAATCGCACGTAAAGCATTACGCGAGGTTGAGAAGTTGCATGCAAAAGGATTGCGACCCAGACCGCTGAACGTATATTCAATGCTAGCTCAACGCCCTCAACGCGGAGAGACCACAAATTTCGAGTCAAGCAGTGTGGTTATAACTGAAGTCCGTGCACGGGATGCGCAAGACCAGAAATCACAGGCCCCGGCGGTGTCCCCGCCAGAGGAGGTCGCTCTGGATGTGAAGGCTCACAATGACGATTTTGGCATCGACTCTTCGGCCCCTAAAGTGAACTTTACTAGCAGGAACAGCAATCTTTTCGAGATCGGGTCAGCTGACGCAGGCGGTGTCGATGAACTGGAGACTCGTATCTTGCAGTCCCATCACGAGGCATGGTCGTCAATCCCCACTAGACCTAGCCACGAGCCACTAATCATCGACCGACCCGAGAAAGGCCAGCCATCCAAGGAATACCCTCCGACAAAGAGACTCTCAATCCAAAGGGCGGATGATATCCAGAAGACTGACCAAAAAGGTAGCTCCTCATCCCGGGGCGCCCCACCTGAAGGCTAATTCTCTGAGTCAGACATAGACTTGGGAAGCTTCATGAGATTCGAAGATGCCGGAAAGCCGACCCCAAGGCCCAGACTTGGAAACGAAGACCTTGGTGCGGATGTGCAAGTTGAAACAAGCAGGGTAGATAGATCACAATCCGCTCCGTCAATGGCGTTCGACTCGGCATGCATGAGAAGCAGAGTACAGATGTTGGAATCGAGGGTTAGTATCACTCCTAGACTTACAAATACGGCACGCACTGACTTGGCGATTACACCATTATAGGCGCTCAAGCTCCGGAAGAAAGCAACGTCCACGGCAACCGATATTTATTTCGTCGTAAGGCCGATCATCCAACGTGATGAGAACAGGAGGAAAGCACACAATATTCAAGACAGCCACAGCACACATTCATTCCGTCAAAGTCTCGAATCTCTGCTCCCCTTCGTAAACCGCATGCACGGATATGATTTTATGACCTTCGGGCGTCATCCGTATGCTCCACACCTCATGTTTCGGAAAAATGACGTGAAGAAGGTGACTTCGCTGGCCGTGAGAACCGTCAGAGACATGGGCATGCCAAACAGAGGCACTTCATGGAAGAAAGCTGCACGCGAAATCTGTGAGCAAGCTGCTGCTGCTACCACGCCAATAGAAGAATTACAAATCGACATGTCACGAGTCTTCGAGGCAATCAGTAGGAATGCCACTACTGCTGAGAGAGAGAAGCTTGCCCGCCCATGGAAGCAACATGAGGCAAAGTTCTCAGATTCAACCACCAGATCAGAGGCGGGAATTACGCCAGAGGCAACGGCTTCGGGAGAAAGAAGCTCAAATATTTTCAGATGGACATTTGGTGAAAGTAGAGCATGTGTCTCTGTCAAGTCAGGAATCGATTTGCAGTCAAGCAAAGCCACGTCTACGGCGCCAATTGAGCCACAGTCGGGAAGTCACAAGAAGGCAAAGTCTCTAGATTCAAGCAGGAACTCAGAGGCGGAGATTGCGCCAGATCCAACGACAGAAGCTGCGCCGTTGCCGTCCCCTTTGGACCACTCCGCGCCAATTGAGCCGCAGCCGGCCCCTTCGGATCACGCTGCGCCAATTGAGTCACAACTGGAATTAGCGATCTCTCCAGAAAAGTCTGTAACAACTACACAAACACTTCCCGACTTGGGATCAGATCCAGCAACGCCGCTGGAGGAAGCAACAGAAACGGCAGAAACGGCAGAAACGGTCTCAACGACAACCCCGGAAGCGGTCGAAACGCCGGCACAACAGCATTCCGACCAAGAGTCGACTCCAGCAGCCTCTCTGGACGAGCTCCCAGTGTCCAAACAATATCCAACCGAGCCCGCAATTGAAGTAGTCACAGAGGAGATCGCAACGTCAGCACCGCAATCATCCTCGCTATCGCCAGAGCAAGCTTCAGTGATTCCAGAAGAGCCAGAGACACCAACACCAGATCAGCCCGGGCCAGAGTCCGCTCATGTATCTCAAGATCAGATCAGACCCAGAAAAACATCAGGGATAGAGTCCGCTCCTATATCTCAAGCGCAATCCGGGTCCCAAGAAATATTGGACGTATCATCCGCTGCCGTATCTCAAGAGCAGTCCAGGCGCCAAGAAACAGCGGAGACAGAGTCCACTCTAGTATCTCAAGAATCCGGGCACCAGGAACCGTTAGAAACGGTCTCCACTCCCGCAGCCCAAGAGCAGTTCGAGCCCCAAGAAACATCGGTAACAACGCTCGCAGTCGTATCTCAAGAACAATCCAGGCCCCAAGAAACATCGGAGACAGTCTCTGCTCAATCTAGTTCTGAAGAATCGCTCGAATCTTCAATACAACCACAACAACCAATCGAGTCAGAACCCGATTCAGCGACGCCCGGAGCATCAACACATGAGCCGCCATTTCCACAACCAGAACAAGAACAGGCCGCTCCACCCACCCAAGAAACCTCTGCAACAAGCGTGACCCCAGCGCCACCATCACCAAGCGTGACCACAGCAATAAACTCACCACCACCCTCGAAACTCCAATCCGCACTCAACGAAACAGACGCACACGCAGCCACCGCCATCCAAATTGCCACATGCTTTAAACTACAGCTCCAAGAACCAACCACCACCTTGGAGCTCCAAGAAAACAACGCACATCAAGCACCCACCATCCAGCCCTACCACCCCTCAAATCTACACCTCCAAGAAGTACCCACCACCCCTCCAGCCCTACCAAATCCATACATCCGAAAACCCCCCAGCACCGCACTGTTCTACAATCGCGGCCCAGGACCATCTACATACAGCAAGAAGAAACTCAAAGCGCTGCATCTGGAGGAGATTTTTGGGGATATTTGGGATGTTGGGGGGGAAGGTGGGAGGGGAGGAGATTGTTAGAGGGGAGGAGAAGGAAGGTGGGGAGACTAGTGGTGAGAAATCAGTGGAGGGAATAAAGTGGTGATAAAGGATTGTAGTTGTAAGATTGTGTGTGTGTCGTCCGACGAGGGCTTTGTGCCATGGTCGAGGTTGTATATTTAGGTATTAGGTTTTGTTTTGTTTGGTATTTCGAAAAGCTTGCTGCGTCCAATATGTATATCACTTCACTCTTCTAGTAGATGCCTTTTTTTGCCGGGCTTCACATTCCCCCTCCCCACACACTGCTTGTCAGAACGAGTGACGATCCTCTATCTCCCCAATGAACCGTTGATTGGCGTTCCTCCCGACCTCCTCGACACCTTTGTTCCACCGAGCGCAAAGTTGCCCAGACCTCGCGGAGCTCCATTGCTGAGCGGCTGTCTGGTCATCGGGGAGTTCTGGTACGGAGGACCGGTATTTGGATTGAGGAAGTTGTTCTGATGTGTGCCGCCGAGGACAGGGAGACGGCTTCGATGGGCGTTGGAGGGTGTTCCGACTGGTGCAGAATCTGCGCGACGTTAGCACCAGAGAGTGAGGAAAGGGGGTGACAGCTCACGGCCGGTGCCCATCCTGCTATTGAGACTTCGGCCCTGCATATGCGGCGCAAAACTGGGACCTATGTTGATGCCGCCGCGCGGTTGCTGCCGGCTACTGCCAGAGCTGCGACTCTCGGCTCTTCCATGCAGTCTACCATTACCCATCTGCTGGTTCATACCCATTTGGTTGTAGTTCGCGGAGCCGCTCCTGGTACCTGGTAGTCTGTCGATGAAGCGATCGCCACGGGCGGTGTTCAGGGTCATCTCAGCTTCGTCGCCTGCTGCATTGGCAACGTGGGAGGCCATGACGTGCGCCTTCAACGCTTGGTAGAGCTTGGTGGTATGCTGTAGCGATTTGCTCTTCTCCTTGAAGATTTTAGCAAACTCGTGGTTGGTCTCTTCGAGCGCGACGTGCTCTTGTTGCATTACTGATACACGTCAGTCAGGTCTGGGACTCGAAGGCTGCAGTGGACTCACAGTGCATCTTGTCTTGCAACGCCTTGATCTGAGAATTGGCTTCGTGGATGACCTGGTCCATCTGCTGGCTGAGCGTGTTGAGCTTGTCATTTAGCCCCTTCGCTAGGTGTTCCTGATAGATAATCTCCTGCGAAGTCTGGTAGCTGTGGAAGGCAAGGCCGCGGCTGGCGCACTCCATGATGATCGCAGGACTTAAGCCACTCAGAACACTTGTCTTGTAATCCTCGGAGGGATTCAGCCCGGCAACAACGACATCGTCGGGGTTGTGGAGGGATGCGTTGCATGCTGGACACGTTCTGCGCGCGTTGGTTGAACTTGAGAGCCCGGTGGCGTCGGCACAATTGGGACAGAAGACATGACTACGTAAGTGAGCTTCGTCGCGTCAAAAGTGGTGAGGTATAGCAAACCTGCAAGTAGTGACGACAGCGCGCTCATGAAGTTGGGAGCGACACTTCAAGTCGTTGCAGCGTAAGACGAACTCCATACCGTCAGCTGGGAGGAGGTGAGAGGTGAGATGGAAGACTGGAGAACGAGGCGGCAGGCACGACTGGCCGCGAGATTGTGTCGTCACCACGCGAAGA
>Ga0265797_10000520_pt1 | contig 69473 bp, 65 predicted proteins | sample P2T30metagenome_FD_192433 | JGI IMG/M metagenome (GOLD analysis project Ga0265797, IMG submission 192433) | Plant litter microbial communities from East Loma Ridge, Irvine, California - P2 T30 | ecosystem: Environmental > Terrestrial > Plant litter > Unclassified | place: USA: California...
ATCCTTGTCGCTCACTTGAACGACTGGTACCGATTTGCCAAAGACTTCCTTCGCCACTATGACGCCGAGGGTCAGGATTGTTTCGGGCCGCGAGAAGATGAGGCCTTGGGGCCCTTTGCCATTGAGAAGGAGCTCCAGTATGACTCCGCTTCCAGAGCATGAGCCACGACCGCCGGGAATGGCAAGAATAGTGTCTTCCAGATGTTTCCCACTGAGGTGATGGTGACGGTCAATAATCTCTCCAGACTCTGAGTTGACGCCGCCCCAGAAGCTGAGCTCCAATCCGCTATACAGAAGCGCACCAGAAGCCGAGCCAGGTACGAGTACTTTACTGTTGCAAGAGCTTGCTGTTGTCATTTTTGCAGATGTTGGAAGGTCCTGATGTGGTCCACACCGTTGCTCTGCGTTGAAGACACGAAAGTAGATGGAGATTTCCCGCATGCCACTCCATGCGAACTGACGTTTCAACGTGCACGTAATATATTTGACATTTTGAGAATAGTAAGCACATACGACCATAGGTCAGTGAGAACTGGGCATCCCGTCCGCTCTGCCATACATAAGCACTGAACCGGGCGACTAGTACTAGAGTGGGTGACCATCTGGGAATCCCGCCTGTTGTATGTTTTGATCTTTTGTTTCGAACCAGTCGGAGAGCCTGACTCAAGATGACTGTATACCTGATTGAGAAAAGCGTCCAGAAGACAGCACTACCGTGTTCAAAGATTACGTTACGTTTTGGTTGACAAAAGCCAAGGTTTCAAACATGGAAGTTGGACGAGTATGCAGTCGTTTAATAAAGGATGTACTGATGCGCATACCACACGACCTGGCCGGGCTCCAAGGGTAAGTACAGTATATAAAGAGCCTTGAGCCTGCAGTAATTATATCGAGACAGAGGGAAGTGTTGGTACCAATCAATCCGCGTCGATCGATCGGATCACTTAGGAAGCCGGAAATCCACCGCTCTTTTGGTCCAATTTAACAACGCATATCGGATATGCAGCTCTTCAACGTACAATATCGTTCGCGATATCAGCCAACACTCTGCTGACAACCCTTGGCGCGGTTGCTCACGCAAATGAAGAGCAAACCATTACCGGCGGTGGAAGTCTTGAACTCCGAGCTTCCTCCCGACTGGGCGCATTGAACCGAGTACTTGACGATATCAGCGTCCTCGGCCCCAGACGTATTTTCGGTGTTGTATGTGGCCCATGAGACACACAGGTTGTGCCCATCCCTCGAGAGGCAAACTGAGCGTGGACTCTGGTTGTCGCGTTTCCCGTTGAAGGACTCCTGCAGGAGGGAGCTGATGTAACCTCCTGCCGCAGCGGAGCCGGTTGAGGATACGAAGGTGCCGAGTGCATGACCGGTGTTGCAGCAAAACTTTAGAAGGTTGTGTTGTCGTGGAAATTGGCAGTCATACCAGTCGCGCTTGGACAGTTCTGGCTCGTCCAGGTAAGCGCTCAAGTAAGACTCAAATGCCGCCGCTTCATCGAGGTCGTCGTCCAGCATGTACAGCTGGAATTCGTTGCCCGTGACGTTGTCGAGATGCAAGCCCTTGTGGTATAGAACGACGTCGGAGGAAGGGTCAACATCGCGTGTATCCAACGCGCTTGGAGCGGCGTTGACACCGAGTTGTTTGAGAAGCTGATGACTAGCAAATCCAACCGCGAGATACCAAGCAATGTGTTTGGCTGTGCTCCAGAAAAACGATCCTTTTGTCTTGTTCGTCTGAGGCAGCTGACTTACCAGCTCCAGGAATCGGTCTCCGGCTTCCCTGCGTCCGGCTCCGTTTTTGGACCACTCCGTTGGATAGTCGACGTCTCTCGGCAGAGGGTATTTTTCCAAGAATGTTCTCACGAGCTCTGTGTGTGGCGGGTGGTTGTTCAGCGATCTGACAAAAGTGCAGTATTGATAACAAAAGATGAGCTCGTTGAGTGTGAGATCACTCGGGGACTCTTGTTCGATGAATGCAGGCATGGTTGAAATTTGGAGTGCGGTTGTTATAGGGGTGGGTATGTGGCACAAGAAGTGGCCGAGAGAAAACGGGCCTCGAGGACCAGCTTATATGCTTGTGATGTTGGACGTTGAGGTGAGGCACAGTAACGCTGTGATGTGATGTGGGCTTTCGAGGTGCCCGTCTCCAGAAATGACCCACAAGGATTCAAGATATCCCAAGGAGGATTCGAAGGATTCGAAGGATTTACAATCTGGAATTGTTGGTCAAGTGAGAGCCGCTTTCAACATATCATACTGTAGCTACTGTAGGTATTAGCTTTAGGCCGCAATGCCATCGCTATTGATCTGCGGTGGTTCGTCGGCGGCCAACAAGACTAAAAATGTCTCACCATTACCGAACAAAGGGCCATGACCGAGGCTTCCGAAGCCCTGGTCGTCGCAGATGGACCCACGACAGCCTTTGGATTGGTGAGAATTGACCCGACGGCATCAAGTGATTACTACTTGTGGCCTGTTGCAATACGCTGTGATATTGTGTTGGGTGTAATTCGTCTCCACCAGCTGTGTAATGAACCAAACAAGCCTTTAAACAAGCTTCGGCTATCGTGATTATGGTATGATGCTTAGCGTGAAGAGGTGTTAGGGCTACGAGGACAAAAGCAGCAGCGATCCAGACGATTAACCGCGGAAAGAATCTAGCTTGAAGGACGGCCGCTGATCAGCCCTCGGGGCGATAATGTTGAGGATCACGCATGAGGGTGCTGGCCTTACTGCACTGACCGAAGACTCATATCCTCGAACCGGCTCACACTTGGCCAGTCCATTTGTTCTTTGGACACACCCTCTTGTATCAGTAATTTACCAGAAGTAGACAGCACTCGCAGCGTCATGAAATTTTCCCGAGATCATAGCTTCTTTCCGGTGAGGTCCCATCTTGGTTTTGCTCCGTGTTTTGTCCCAGCTACGGCAAGATGATCAAACGCCAGCAAGAATGTGCACAAGAATCGGAGCCACAATGAGACGATGTCGAGGCTCGACTGTGCTTTGTGGACTTAGCAGAACTCGCCGATGCACAAGAAGGGAAGCATCATCCCCCCCCCTCAACGCTCGTCCACTATGCCCACCTCGCCCCCGTATCTACCTCCCACAACTGCCACATTCTCTCAAGCATACCCTGCGGCAGAGTATCCACCATAGTCGAGCGCTTCACACAGCGATCCCAGTACTGTCCACCTTTGCCCTGTCCCACAACATGTGCATCGTCCGTAGTCGCAAGCCAGACTCCCGTAGCAGCACCCTGATCGACTGGAATGCATAGCACAGTACAAGCCTTCAGCAGCCAGAAACCTGGGTCCACGTACCAAGGCAGGCCAGGGATTTTGTCGAAGATTGGCGTGTACGTGTAGCCGGGCGAGAAAGCGTGGGCCGTTCTCTGAGTTGACGATTGGCTGAAGCGTTGCTGAAGGAGAGCGGCGAAGGCAACTTGCATGAATTTGGTGTCGGCGTAGAACTGCGAGTCTCTTATCTTGTTTTCACTGAAGTTGGGTGCTAGGCGTGGAAGCGTAAAGATGTGGCGAGTAGACGCAGCATATTGACCAGTGCTGGAAGTGAAGATTACGCGTGCGGTTGGCGAGAGGTGCGGTTCGAGGAGGGAGGTGAGCAGGAAGGAGCCGGCGAAGTTTGTGGCATAAATCACTCCGAGACCTTCAGGGGTGATGTCCTGATCATCTGACGGTCCAGCGATGCCCGCATTGTGTGCAAGTATGTCGATGGGACGGGAGCCCCAAGTAGCGGCGAAACTGCGTACCGAAGCAAGAGAGGAGGTGTCGAGTGACACGACATGTACGCTGTGAGAGTCCCCGCAAGCATCTATGATTTCGTTTGCGGCCTTCTGAGCCTTTTCGGCGTTACGGCACGCCAAATACACCGTGGCATTCTGTTTGGCCAAGGCAAGGGCGAGAGCATGTCCAATACCAGAGTTGGCACCCGTGACGACAGCAACTTTGCCCGTGAGGTCGACCGGGTCGAGTCTGATTCTAGGTAACAGGTTGCCGATGAAGATGGCGAGGCCCGAGATGAAGAAGTCATACAAAAGGTGGAGTGAGGCCAGCATCTTTGAGATGATGAGTTCGATCGGTGCTACACGTACCTTTTGTCTTGCGGTTCTATCGCAGACGACGTTGTCGTGTCATCTTCAGCTCTCAGCCGCCTCCTTCGGCTCTCAGCCGTATATACTAGGTATAGCGCCTTCTTTCTATACCGCACCATTCTTGGCGTCAATCGACGTGTCAACTTTGCAATTTCCTTGTCTAGGGTTAGGGTTGCTCGGTGTACAGCTCCAATCTACAGTACCTAGTGACCATCGTAGCGACAGCACCGCTGCTGATTTTAGATACTACTGGTCAGAAGCAAGAAGCAGAAGATCTCAGATTGCAAGGATCAACGAAGGATTTACTAAGTCGTTGCAGCTGAGTTCTAGATGGACCTCAGTACTGTGGCTTAGCTCCTGTGGCGTTGTAGCCCTACAGCTTGGAACGCACCGTCAAAGCGGCCGACCTAAAAATACCGCCCGAGTTGTTGGTATTTCTACGCCACGACGACAACCCAATCCTTCGTGTCCTTCAGCCTCAGTGAACAGACTGCGACCATCCGTGTCATACTGTTTGAGGCTGTCTCCAATTCCACTTCACGGGGATTGTTATGCTTCAAGTTTCCGTTAGTTCGCTGAGAATAGTGTACGCCAACAAGATGGATACCGACGCTCGGTGGTCGAACAACACGAACAGGAATGAAATGGCCTGCGCTCACTGTTGCGTTGAGCATGTTCGTTGACGGTAGGCGGAGATATAAAGATCACTGACAATCCATTGCTATAGCATCTATCATCATACTCACACAAAGCCTCCAAGTCAAAGACTGCCTCTACACCAAATTTCCCAATAAACCTGTCGCAGCAACCCACTAAACAACACCACCATGCCTTCTATCTCATTCATCATCTCAGCCATGGCGAGTGCCCTCGCCCTATCCGAGCTCACCTACGCCAGTCCCACGCCGCCGAACAACGGCCTTTTTAAAAGACTCGGCTGCTACAGCACCCCCAACAGCGACAGCGGCATAGGATTTTACTCACTCCACGGTCTCGGCTATTCCGGCGACACCACCCAAGAAGTGAAGGCCGACATCCACACGACCTGCACTAAAGCAGCTGGCAAGACGATCAAGCCGTCCGAACCCTTCTGGCTCTGCACCAACTGGGAAAAGACCGGTGGGTCCAAGACCGAAGCGCTCAAATGCTACGAGAGCTGCAAGCCCGGTACCGATATCAGCGGGAGCAACTCGGCCGTCATCGACGCGGGCGTCGAATGGTGCAAATCCATCTGCGAGCTCGAGCACGGCAAGCCGGACTTCGACGACGACGGATGGAACCACATTGACTGGGCGATCGAGGTTCGGGACGGGCAGGAGGAGAAGGTGATCGATTACGCGACTTGCAAGGCGGCTTTCGAGACCGAGCTGGGCGGATGTAGTGACGGGAGCGAGCAGAACCACGATGGGTTCTGGTTCAGGATTGACCCGAATGCGAGGAAGTGTGCCGCATAGCGGAAATGGCTGTTCCTTTCGTAGCACGAGTCATCAATCGATCGTTTATGCTCATTCTGGCTGACCTGTCTGAGAAAGCTTAGTTCAAGCACACTTCACTACGAACGGCGAACTATTCCTCAATCGAGTCACTGGGCTACTTGTTCGGACTGTTTCCTTCACTTCGAATTTGGGGAATGTGCGCGCCATACTTGATCATTGCTCATAAACATTGACATGGGTTCTACGTACTGACATCTCACATCATCAAGACCAGGACTACACCATCAAGGAATGTAGTGTTGCCGCTCGAAAGCAGTACCGTTTAGGTAGCGTAACGCCACGGGTTCACGTTACCCGTAACTTCCTGCTGTGCCTCGAGCTTCTTGTTTTTCCTCATAGCCCACCATCTAGCGACCAAGCATGAGACGACGGTCAAGCCGCATCCGGCAATGATCACACCGCCTCCAGTCTGGTACCTTGGCTCTTGACTCCTGAGGAAAAAGTACGGTGTGAACCAGTGTGAGATCTATGCTCAAGTCAGCATCTGTTCCCTCTGGGACACACGAAAAGTGGGAGGTACTTACACTGCTGACACAGTTTGCGATGGCAATCAGCGCTGCTCTTTTCGTCCTAGGCCGGGGGACGACGGTGGTTTCCCATGCGATCTGGATGTTCAAGCCAACGAACGGTCCAGCGCACAGGAGGAAGATGGAGAAGTAGCGCGCCGGAACGTTGAGAGTCGAGATCATGATCACGGCTCCGACCAGACTGATAAGGATGGCGCCGATGATGTGGAAGCAGTGTTCGAGACGACGTCCGCTAGACCATGACACCAAGAGTGTGAAGAAGTAGGCTAAGAGGTATGGCGGAGCCTGGATGAGGTAAGTGCCGATTTCGCTGAAGCCGAATGTGTCAACGATCTGGGTTGAGTCAGTAACAAAACACCGATGTACGGGAGCGGTTGGCTTACTGAGGGCAGAAAGTCCTTGAACGACTGCGCGATGATGAGGAAGAAATGGATCGCGGCAAACATCCATGTGAAAGGGTCTCGCGCAGCTTGTGCGACGCCACCCCAGTAGCTGCCCTCGTCGTCTTCGCTGATTCCGCCCGCCGAGACATCCGCCCGATATTGTGCCATGGCGCTCTCTTCCTGAGTGAAGAAGTAGGCACCGGTATCACTCGGCCAGTTGGGCAGGAACCAGAATCCCAGGACGGCAACCAAGATCGACACCATTCCCTCGATGATGAAGAACCATTGCCAGGCGTGCATACCCGCGACATTGTCCATGTTCGTGAGGATTCCTGCCGCCAAGATACCAGAAATGACATTCGAGATGATGTTTCCGGCGTGCCAGATACCCATTCGCAGTGGCGATTCCTCCTTCGTGTACCAGGAACTGGTCATGAGGGAGACGGCTGGAAGGAATGGGCCCTCGGTAACACCGACGAGGAATCGGCAGAGCATAAAAGACCAGGAACTTTTCATCGCGGGCATCGAGATTGTGACTGCGGACCAACCGAGCATGCAGATTGGTAGCAAGAGTCTCGGCTTGCCTTTCGCTATAATCACGTTCGCGGGAATCTGGGAGATGATGTAGCCGACATAGAACAGTGAGATGCCCGCAGACCATTCAACGTCGCTCATGTTCAAATCGGCTTGCATTCCTGCAAGCTACGGCTGAGGTTAGTCCGTCATTCAGTGTTTCCATCATTGCATGGATTTAACGTACGCGAGCGTTAGAAACATTGATTCTGTCGAGGTAGCTGTAGTATTTCGTCAGCATTTGATCTACTCGCCGGTCTTGACAAGGAGGTTTCATACTTCATGAGAAGCATAAAGGTGATACATGGCTATCAAAGCTATCAGCTGGTGAACACATTTCTTCGTAGGATAAGGACTTACCAAGAACTTCCAATCCAGCTTTCTCAAGACTTTTTTGTTCAAAGTAGCCATTTCCTCCTCGGACTTTCCAGCAAGCAGAGGGTACCTCGAGAGGATTTCTGCAGCCAGATCGAATTCATCGACTCTCTCGGTATGCTCGATGTCGGCTTTCTCGATAGACGACCGAGAAGGCACGTCTACAGACGAGCGCTCTCGTGGTTGAGCCATTTCGAAGGGTATGTGATTTGATGACTTGGATTCGGTGAGGGTGGAGCAGGCTGAGGAGGTGCTTGGACGATGGAGAACTTGGAGAGGTGAAGGAACACGATCTTATAGACAACTGATACTTTCCCAATGTCGTGAGATTTCCATCGGCTCGCTGTAGTCCCCGGTCGGATGGCCGAAAAGTGGCTGCGGAGCACTTTGGCAACGCATCTCCACCGAAGGTCGAGTTCCGATTGAGACAGAGACTGCAAGAATGCCCAGAAACATTGGTCTTGGAAATTCTGGGCATTTTGCAGAGTCGGGGAGCATTTCTGTATCGAGGTGCAGAAACAAGCCACGTCCCAAGAAAGTGTAACTTCATCCATAGCCACGACTCGTGAACATTGGGTAGCGTCTCGCGTGAATAGCGGGGAAGGTCATGGCATGTCTCCAGATTGGGGCCCCACGGGGTATGTCTAGTGCAGTGTCTGCAGTGATAACGGTGTAGGTCCGATCGAGGCGGCTGTGTCGGAGGCGAGGTCATTCTCCCGCGTGCCACCTGGGCCCACCGCCAAACCCTTAGCATGGCCTTTGCTAAGACAAGACTTGGATCCCCGAGAACAACGGTAACGCGAGCACGGCTTGGTCAACAATGTTCAACCACAAGGTGTAGTCACTCCCGTCTTAACAGGGCGAGAATGACCTTGGAGCCGATGCGTAGCGACGATGTGGCTACGAAGACGTGAAGAGGTAACCGACAATGAGAAGCAAGCTATCCTTAAGAATTATAATAAATTTCAGATTCTCCATATCCCTCTACCGATACCATATCACTTTGCCACATTGCCTTCGGTGATGTACTTGTACAGCAAGTCAACGGCAGCTTTAGCAGTCTCCATCTGTGTCTGCGAGGTAGCAGCACCAATGTGAGGTGTGCTCACCACACGCTGAGACCACAAAGCCGAGTACTTCTCCTGCGTGGGTGGCTCTTGCTCGTGGCAATCTAGGCCTGCTCCCCAGATCAAACCTTCCGCCAACGCCCTCTCAAGGTCAACTTCATTGATGATGCCGCCGCGTGATGCGTTGATAAGGATGGCGTTTCGCTTCATGAGCGTCATTTCCTTATATGCGATGAGGTCCCGGGTGTCGCTTGTCAGCGGGACGTGAATGGTCACCACGTCGGCAGCCTGAAGTAGCTCCTCGATACTCGAGACACGAGTGTGTGGAAGGTCTGACCACGCATCTGCGGGTGCAAATGGGTCGTAAGCTACCAGCGAAGCCTCAAAGCCGCCGCTGAAGATCTTCGCGACTGTTTTGCCAATGTTGCCCATGCCGATGACTCCCAGAGTCTTCTGGTAGAGCACCAGCCCATTGCATGCCTCCTTCGGGACGCGAAGACCTGAGTTCTGCTTCACGCTGATGGCGGGGATGTCTCTTGCGACGGACGAAGTAAGGGCCAGAACCAGCTCTGCAACAGCTCGGGCGTTGACGCCAGGCGTGTTGAAGATCTTGATGCCACGCTCTGCGCACGCAGCGGCATCGATCTTGTCAATGCCGACACCCTGCTTGCCGATCGCCTTGAGATTGGGGCATGACGCAACGTCGTCTGCTGTGAGGTATGAACCTCTTATGAGGAGGTAACGTGCCTCTTGCCGCCAGTTGGCATGTTCTGGTGTGGCCGGAAGGATGACGTTGAACAGGCTTTGCGCATGAGCAGTTGCCTCAGGGTGAAATGTGTCGAGAAAGTAGACCGTGTGCTTGTCGTTCTGGATTTCTGGGGGTGGCGAAGGGGAACCCTCGATGGTTCTTGCGGGCGCCATGTTTGTAATGTTTGACTAGTTGCCAAAGAGAGAGATGCAATCTGTCAAGGGACCTCGAATTGAGCGATGTGTTCAGTGGACAAACAGCGGTTGTGGCGGAGTGGATGTAGACGATATGCTGAGTGTTAGGTAGTGTCTTTGCCTTTTCTCGATATCGGCACCCGAGAGTACTAGAAGAGTCATTTATTGAACTTGTCCCAGATGCGTAACGACAGGACGACGCGCGCGCACTGTCCGACCGAGGCCGTCCACGGCGCGGGTCCGCGCACAAGTGGGTGTGGGTGCAGATGGTCTGTCAGTACGCGGTGTGGAGATTTAGGAGGGCTTCCGAGACACCTAGGCCATCGGACCCGCGCCGAAGACGCGGAGAAGTGCTTGCAGTTCTGAGCTTGCTATAGTGCGCGGCAGAAGGCTTCGGCACCTCAATTGGATATCGGGTGATTACCTGCCCTGCGCATCAATATCGCTCGCATGTGGTCAAAGCTGCTTCCAGGTATGCTTGCGCCCGCAACGCGGTATTGCTGGGTCAGACGGAGCACATCGGCCTCCACATCCGACAAGTCGCTAGACGCCAAGTCGATGAGCAGCCATAGCATCTCCAGCAGTGGCTTCACGCCGGAGTAGCGCTCCGAGATGCTTGTACACAGTGTCAAGCATAAGCGTATTGTCGAATTTGTGTGTAAACGAGCGTGGTCTGCATTACAAACCTGACGGTCCACCGTGTGGATGCAAACCTGGAAGATATCAATCCCATCAAATGCGTTCAGTACCCGGCTCTGTTTCTCCACCACTCTTTGATGGGCAGAGATGAGGCTTTCGAGCTCCGCACCTACCGTCGTGTAAAGTTGTGCGAGCCCGGGGCCTTGACTGGATGCTGCCGCCTTGAGCATCTGTAGGACAAGCTTGCACGACATGGATGCCATCGAGTGTGACACGAGCTCATTCAGCTGCGGTTCTATGGGCAAAGAAAGCCGCTCAACCCTCATTTCCTTCCAGTGCGCATAGTTGGCAAGATGGAACACTGTGCCCATCGTTGACTTGCTGCGCATTTCATGCAGAAGGTGAGCATACTGCACGGCATTGATGAGGAACGCATCGGACTGGTTGGCAGGCGATTTGGTGGAGTATTGTGGTATCTGCACTGATTAGGTCGTGAAGTCGCATGCCAAATTTCGGTACAACTCACTGGAGCTGTTATTTCGCGATCATGGAGGCAGAAGGGTCTGTCTAGCGCGGAGCTCAAAGTACTGTCGGACGTATCAGCAACAATCCGGTCATCCACATCTCATGTAGAGGACTGACGCATCTAGTATGTACAGGGACCAAAATAATCTGCTGTTTCCTCGTGACACTGGATTTGTCGTGCTCAGGTCTGAGACTCCGGCTGTGTGCATACCTATGCGAAATATCAGAGGTCACGCTTCAAGCATTAACGTATACGCCACCCACCAGCAGACATGCTTCGTGCCAGGGCGAGTCCGACCAAGTGCCATGGTGAGCCACCTAACGGGCTGTGGATCGAGAAAACCGCGAGCGCTATCAGCGATTGTACGACTAGAGGGCTATCGGACTCTTTCATGATCCGAGGCAGCAGTCGCAAGGCCTCGTGGGCTAAAGAAGTGGCGAAGCTCTCTCTGTAGCGGAACCCGTTCGAGAGAAGTGTACCTGTAGCGATGCTGATGTAGAACAGGAACAGATCATGGGGCGCGGCAGTGGCCACATTTTGCAAGCATCCCTCATCTCCCTCTCCTAAGATAGAAGCGTACTTTGCAAGAAATTCCTCTCGATCTAGGAAAGGGCACGAAATGTCACAAACAGACAAGTAACTTTGGACTGCCGATTCGGTGACAGATCGAGACAATCTGAACCCATTCGGAACTACGTCCTTGTGGAAGCCCTTTATCGACTCGGAGAGCAACGCGCTTGACGTGGCCGATCGGCTCACGTCGGCGCCTGAAACACTCGTGGCTGCGTCGAGGAATGTTTCAAAAGAATACTGCTGGCGCGACGTGTGTTGTCGGTCTCTTGGCTCTGCCATGGCGCTCAGAGGCAGGTAATCCATGACATGCTTTGTCGTTTCATGGCTAGCGCTCTGCCTGGCAACGGATGGAGCCAGAGCCTGTTCGCTATGTTCACGTTCGTAAGATCCAGACACTGAATGCGAAGACTGCGTGTGGCCTGCCACCGAAGTCGAGCTCGGCGATACTTGCGCGTCTAAATTTTGCAGTTCCAGCTGCCGAACGCGCTCTTGAAGGCCTTCGATATAGCTAATCGATCCTGGCTGATCCGGGTCCAGTTGGACACCCATGTGGCGTTGTATGCAAACAGATCCTACTTCTCTGCATTTCTGGCACTCTGGCAACTCGCGATCGCACTGAGCTCATTCTGTGTCAGCCAGAGAATCCTCGCTTGCGTGTTGAAGCACTGCAACATACCTTCTGCTTCCTCTTCCAGCACCTGGCGCATGCCTGAGTCATCAGAGTCGCCATGTTAGCGTGCACGCGCGCATACCATGTGCATGCGCGAGCGACGGACAGTCGTGACGGAGGTTTCGGACGGTGCCAGTGGCGATGATCAGACGCCCTTGGAGGCAGGAGTCAACTCACGCGTAACGATGGGAAGGCTGAGATGCACTTCGCACCGTCTCCGCCATGTCGGACGATGGCCGCGTCCTGGCCGAGGGGAACTCCACACCGAAAAGCGGGTGTCCACATCTGGCTTCCCCTATGCGCGACATCGTCGGCGGCCGCCGGTCAAAGGATCGGTTCACCAGCAGCTGAGCAGTCGTTAAGTTGGTGAGCAGTTTCGCCGCCTTCAGACGTTAGTGTTTTGTTCAACGCCAAAAGACTCGATCCCGTCTCAGATCTCGCCATGAATTTTTACCCTATGCCACCAGTGATCGAGGCGAAGCTCTACGTCCGCATACCGGACGAAAAGCGGTGCATCGGAAAAGAGACCGAATGGCGTGGAGGATTCGCTCGACAATTTCAAGACATCTTTTTGGAAGGGCCGGTTGCCGACAACCGTGGCAACCTCTATGTGGTGGACATTCCTTTTGGTAGAGTCTTGAAGATCGACTCCGATAAGAATGTCACCGTTACAGCAGAGTGGGATGGCGAGCCGAACGGACTGGCTGCGACAGCTGATGGCGACTTTCTCGTCGCAGATTACAAACAGGTACGCGATCGCACTATACATAGTGGAGTAGGTGCGGTACATGATCTGACGGATCGCACTTGCAGGGCATCCTCCAGCTCGATCCCAGCAACGGTACTGTTCGACCAAAAATGGCACGACGCCACCTCGAAAGATTCAAAGGCCCGAACGATCTGATTGTAGACTCGAAGGGTAACTTGTACTTCACCGACCAGGGACAGACCAGCGTGACAGATCCGACAGGAAAGGTGTACAGGCTATCTCCCGATGGCAAATTGGACACGCTTGTAGAGAACGGCGTATCACCTAATGGTCTGGTCCTGTCGGTCAACGAACGCTTCCTTTATGTCGCAATGACCAGAGCCAACCAGGTCTGGCGCTTACCGCTCCACGAAGATGGAACCACCACGAAAGGTGGCGTGTTCTTTCAATCCTTTGGCAATGCTGGACCCGACGGACTGGCTCTGGACGAAGAAGGCTCGCTGTTTATTTGCCACCCAAGTCTAGGCTCTGTGTTTGTAGTAGACTCGGATGGCGTCCCAAAGGCTAGAATCGCGAGTGGGACAAAAGGTATCAATCTCACAAACTGCTGTTTTGGAGGACGAGAAGGCAAGACTCTGTTCATAACAGACAGTCTTGAAGGAAACGTTCAGACAGTAGAGTGGCATTGCCGAGGTGCTGTAGCAGTCCCCAGTATCAAGGCTTAATAGCATATTCGCGACTTCTGGGTAGTTGCAGCTCTAGGTACATGTATGAATAGAAGAAAGACACAATGATTACTCGTATTTGCCTTGATCATTTTCATTTTTCAGGCGGCTTATGGAAAAATTGTCAGCTATCTTGGGTACTCTAACTCTAACCCTGCAAAATCCAAGTCATCTGCAGCAGGTGCGGAGGGAAGCTCGGGATTCGGCTCCATCTGCCCGTCTCTTGTACGTCGGCGAATGCACGTACACACGAGATCGACTTTGACGCGATATTCGCTCTAACAGGAAAGACTAATGAAGGCCGGTTCTCAATGAAGATGGCCGAGGAATCGAATCACATCCCAGCTTGTCAACAATGTCGCTTGCGCAAGATTCGCTGCGACCACGCCGCTCCGAAATGCAGTGCATGCGTCAAATCCTCCTCGGCGTGTATCATCGTTGATGCCACGACCAAAAAGCAATACACGCGAGAGTATATTCATGATCTCGAATCCAAAGAGAAGCATCTCAAGGCAAAGCTGAAAGATGCGATTATCTCGCCGCACGGCGCAGTTACAGCGAGCGCTCCCGACCAAGCGCATGGAGACCCCAGCCCTATCAACGCCCATTCTAGAGAGTCGACTACCACCACCAGTGGCTATGTGGGAGAGAGTAGCGGATTCAGGTGACCTCTACGCGAAGTCGTACTTTTTTGATCGCCTCGTTCTGATTCGTACCCAGATTACTAGGATCTGTGTTCGCAAACACTGAGTGGTGGGACCGCAGACCTCGCGAGAACGAGCCCAGGCCACAGATACCCGAGCTTACCATGCATGCCCATGATTTTCCTCCTTCAGCAGAAGCAATGGCACTGCTGACGAACTAGTACGTCTCCGGTACGAACTGTCGTAAGACATAGCTCTTTTCCAAGTATATGCTGACGTCTGAGGTCGAAGCTTCTCTCGCTTCCATATCAATCATACGTTTCTTCTACGAAAAGACGTATTGGAAGTCTACGAAAAAGTCTATACGTCCGCGAGGAGCTGCGAAGCCTCTTCACAAGACCGATTCCGACTGCTCATGATATTCGCTATCAGTAGCGTCACACGGTATCGAGCAGGGCTCTCGCAGGAACATCCTTTTGGCTACTACCTTGCAGCACTTGCTCATGTGAAGTCCACTCCGCTGATAGGGAGCCCGGATGCTATACAGAACTCGCTATTGATGGGGAGGTTCGGTATGTATCAGCACATCGGCACATCTTTGTGGGACATCTCACAATTCTGTATGCGGCAGTGCGTTGAGTTGGGTTACCACGCACCACCAAAGATCGTACAAGAGCCCTTGCATGAGCAGAAGCAGCGGCGCATCTTCTGGGAATGCTATATTCTCGACCGCTACAGCTCCGGAATTCTTGGCCGACCTTATGCAATTGCGGACGATGACATCTCAGTCGAGCTTCCTGTACTGGCCGACGATGATGCTCTGAAGGCAGCGAACGTGGCCTCCCTCTCCGTTATATCGGGTGCCACGCCGCCGTTCCCTACGGAAGTATCAGTTTTCGTGTTCTACATACGCTTGCGCCGCATCAGTTCTTGCATCCGCACCGAGTTCTTCAATGGGCGGAAATTGCATTCCAGCAGCGGTCATGGAACGCCGATGCCCTTCACGTCTGCTGGCTACGTACAAGTGACGGTGCAGAATTTTCTCGTTGAACTGGACGCCTGGAGACAGAGTGCGCCTGTTTTCACGACGCCAAAATCTCTCTATGAACGGCCGGAGTTTTATGACTTCTTGCTAGAGAAGGACAAATTGAGCTTGGTGCGAGCAGCAATACATGTCGCACCCAAGCTCAGGAACAACGCTCCACCTTCAGACTTACTGGCTCAAGCTCTTCTCTCCGCCACTCGGGTCATCACCCTCTACTCCAACATGCTGGCGAACTCCTACATCACGTGGACTCGCAGCTACTTTCAGGGGATCTTTACTGCCGGCTTGTCGATACTATTTTGCATCAACACAGGGCCACCCACTGAACCACCGCCATGTCCGGGTACAGCTCGTCCTACCGACACTCTCCAACTATGCTCTGAAATCCTTCATTCATTTGAGAAAGAGATGCCAGACGTACGAAGTTTTACTGCCGTGTTTGATGAGCTGAAAGACGCCGCAATCCGCAAAGTGCAGAGCCATTCTGATGACAATGTTGCCGATGGACACACGTCTTCGGAAGCCATTGTTGCCCATCGTGGCATCGACGCTCATCAGGGCACATCGACGTCTCACATGCACACGCTGGTCCCTAATGTCACAGACCACTCCAGCTCCACGCCCATGGAGATCGATCTGAATACACAATACTTTAACCCTTTCCCCGCGGAGCCAGCAGGCCTGGACTGGCCTATCATGACGGAGGAATTCATAGAAAATCTGGAGGCCGGTCTGGGCGAGTATGCTTGGGGATTCGCTGGAGATGATGTGTATGATTGGAGCCTACCTGATGTCAGCTAGAAGTCCTGTCTGCTTTCGCAGTGGAAAGCTCAATTTGGACAATCTGGCTGTTCTCAGAAACAATGCAGGCTGTTTTTCGAACGATGGCGCCTCGAGGCTGGCATTCGACTGCCGTCGCAACTTCTTTGGCGCACAACCTTGCCAAGAGTACTGATCCAGAGTGTCTTCGACGAGACGAACGGACCTTCGGCCAATGCACAGACGATTGGCAAGATCTAGCTCCCAAAGCTGCAATCCAATTGAATCTGTTGCTTCCAGTACCCCGCAACTCATGGCAAGTACCGAGCGCCCTGGCCATGCGGGTTCATGTGGAGGAAGTGGAGTTTGTCTGGGGCTTGTCCGGGGCATGTCCGACTGCAAGAGGCTCCGCATCGGACAGCGGACTTCCTCCGACACCCACGTGGAGCAGTTGTCCGTCTGGGCCAGGTACCTTTCTTGAACCGGGCTTGGTAAAAGCTTGAGAGTTCTTGACTAGATATGGCTCGTGTCTCTCGCTGTTCGACCAAGGAATGCTCACGCTTGAGCAGCATCGCCAACACCCCCTACCTTCACTCAAGCATTCGCCATGACCAAGATTATACCTGCAGTCGAGAAGCTCGACGGTGCTTATGTCGAGAATGCCGCCAAGGTAGCTGAGCCTGTGCAACGAGAAGAGGTTGCTGTGCGGGAGTTCGACCCCAAGTTCATGCGGAAGACCATGCTCAAGGTATGTTATCTGTGCCGTACGCTTATGTACAGTGCGCTGACTTGTGCAGTTGGACTTGATCATCATGCCTCTGTTGACCTTAATTTATCTCTGTTCGTCGCTAGACAAGAGTAATCTGGGTAATGCAAAGTCGCTCGGCATGATGAAGGATCTGGGTAGCGATCCCAAAGGTGACACCTACGCGCTGCTCAACTCGCTGTACTACGTCAGTTATGCTCCATTCAGTCAGTATCACAACCAGGCACGCAAAGAGATCGAGGCTAACACGCTACAGTGGTTCCATTTGCTCTGCTTGGAAAGCGTACACGCATGGTTTCGGTGCTTACCTTCTGCGCTCTCCTCTGGGGTATCGCCGCTACGTGTTTTGCTGGTGTACAGAACTACGCAGGCGCGTTCGTTTGCAGATTCTTCATTGGACTAGGAGGTGAGTTTCTTGCTGCTCCTGGCGAGTATTGCCAGCTCTTGACAGACGTTACTAACACATCCTTAGAGGCTGGATTTTCCCCACTCATCCAGGTCTTCCTGTCACGATTTTACGCAAGAGAGAAGCTAGGCACTCGAGTTGCCGTATGGTTAGCGATGGCTCCACTGGGGTAAGGCAAACACGACTTCTCACGCACGAACCTGTCTGACAACGCATAGCGGCTTCGTTAACGGCATCGTCGCCTACGGTGTCTCCTTCGTCCACGCCCACCTTGAATCATGGCGCATCCTCTTCTTGATCGAGGGAGGTGCTACTGTGGCTGTCGCTATCATCGCTATCATTGTACTACCGGATGACATTGCCAGCTGCAGATGGTTCACAGCCGAAGAGAAGGATTATCGTAAGCACAATGGAAAGAACATTAAGGACATAGCTAACAATACCAGTGATGTACGAGCGCTACATGAGCATGGGTCCAGAAGTCAAGGAGATCAACTGGAAGCAGGCGCGCGGTGCATTGTACCGCTGGCCACAGGTCATGCGTAAGCTGCTGATTCCAGCTATATACTCCACGATCTGTACTGACGCAAAATCTAGCTATGCTCATCAACATGTGCCAGCAAATCACAGGTGCTGCTCTGAGTGCTTATCTCCCAACACTTCTCAGCGAGAACGGTTTCAAAGGTGCCACGGCACAGATCGCCACCTTGGCCCCTTATGGTTCGGCCGCAGTCGTATGTCGTACTTGTCTTGACATGATGACACATGGCTAACGATTATTCAGTGTATGATTCTGGTCGCAAAGGCCTCAGACAGATTCGGAAGCCGTGGCTGGCCGACCCAATTTGGCTGGATCCTCTTGATCGTAGGCTTTGCAATATTCCTCGGTGCTCCTACTAGCAACAAGCCCGCCCATTTTGCCGCTTTGATTCTTGCGGAGACCGGTCACTATAGTAAGCATTCACCAGTCAACCCGTTAAAACCTCCGCTGACTGATATCTCTAGTTTGTACTCCTTTGATCGTCACATGGTCCGCCAACAACGCCGGTAGCGAGTCAAGGCGTGCTGTTGCCGTACCCCTTGCAGTCGCACTTGCGCAAGCCGTCGCGTAAGTAACCGCCGTCGCATCCAGCCATAGAACGCACGCTAATCATCCTCTAGGATTGGCTCCGGATACCTGTTCCCAGCATCCGAAGGTCCGCGATACACGAAGGGAGCAGCTGTCGAAGTCTCGCTTTCCGTCGCTGGCATGATCTTCACGTTTGTCTACATGGGTTTGATCAAATGGGAGAACGCCCGACGTGACAAAAAAGAAGGCGGACCGCCGGCGCCAGGAACCCGACCCGACACTGCCAACCATGCAGACAAGGCCGAAGGATTCCGCTACATCGGTTAGGCTAGAGCTGATGGGTCAGAGGGTACCCAGAGTTTGCATTGCTCCCACATTCTTCTGTATGTATTGTTCACGAACATCTCGTTCAAAGCTATTGTGTCCAAGTCGTGTGTTTCAATGATGATGCATTCGGGAGTCTTTTCCATCTGCCCAGCTCACTAAGATAATCCGAGCTTCACAAGGCGACGGCGATCCACTTGCATGATGTCTTATAAAAAGCTGGAATCAGCACAGCCGTATAGAATTCTCTGTCAGATGTTCGATACTGCGTCGTCACTGGTTCTAAGATTCTTCTATTCATTTTACCACTATAGATTCTTATACAGGTAACAGCACATGTCTTCCCAGGAAGCTCGACATACACCAGGCACAGGCTGAGGTACAAGAACGCTTTACTTGTTCAGTTGGAGCACATACATTTTTCTCATATCTATCGTTAAAAATCTACATGATTGCTGCCCCGACGCTTATGCCTTGCACGCGCTCTGAATGCGTTGGTCCATCTCTGCATAAGCCTTGCCAATCTTGTTCATGCCAGCTTGAAGGATGGATCCGTCGCCGCCACTCAGAGACCATGTCGCACCTTGCGCAAAGAAACGCTCGAGGAGATCGAGACGGCCACCGATGCCGCCGATGCCAATCGGCTTGCCCGCCTTGACACCAGCAGCGATGATCTTCTCCACAGCGTCGAGGTACAATGGGTTATCGTACTGCCCAGGGATACCGAGATCTGTGCAGAGGTCGTTCGAGCCGACCAAGATACCATCCACACCCTCGACGGCGAAGAACTCGTCTGCAAGCTCGACTGCGCCAGGTGTTTCGATCATGGGAATCACCATGGTTTCTCTGTTCAGGAGGTCGTTCTGGACTAGCGTCGGTACCGATTGGAAGTTCAATGCAGGCTGGTTGTTGGCACAGCCACGGATGCCGAGTGGGGCGTATTTGGCGTCTCTGACAATATCCTTGACATGCTGGACGGTCTCGCAATGCGGAATGACGACTGCTGCCGCACCAGCGTCCAGAATTCGACTGAGATGCCAGTGCGATTTAGAGGGAATGCGGACGATGGGGCTGACTCCGACGTAGTTGCACGCAAGAATGAGCTGTGATACGTCGCGGATGGTCAAGACGGAGTGTTCCATGTCGATGAACATGCCGTCAATGCCGGCCATCTTGACCATCATGGCGACTTCGTTGCTGACGAAGAACTTGCAGGACATGACCGAGCAAATTTCGCCTCTGAGAATGCGGTCTCGCCATGGATTCGAGACTGTGAACGCGGGTGTGCTTCCCATGATGGGCGAGTCGTGCGATCAGCGGAGTAGATTGACCAGAATAATTGATAGGTGTATCGCGACGATCAGATGATTGGGAGACTAGGTGGTCGTATGGGTCCTGTGTGATTGAAAGGTGTATTCCGGTCAGAAAGATTGTGGTACAGTAACGAAGTCGGGGCGCCTTATTCTTATATGTACATAAGCCGATCAGTCAACCCTTCGGTATTTGTCGCTAACACTAGGGATATGCGAGAGTCCGCCGTCGGGAGTGAGTAATCGCGCGAGTGTCCATACTCGTCACGGTGAACATCCGCCCGCAAACGGTGCGTTCGGAACATCGTAGGTAGTTTGATCGGAGGGCGACCGAAGGCTGGCTGGCTGCCGGCTAGTCTAAGCGCCAAGAGTCCTCTGGCAATAAAAATGGAGAGACGGGCATGGCATTTCACGCGACAGCACTCGGGCCGGGTCTGCGATCGCCACTGCACTGAAGTGAAACACTTAACCACACCGTCACTTCATCCGTTCCCGTTCCCCCATCGTACCAAACACCGCTTCTCCGGATGGAATATACACACACAAACTGTGGCCGATCTGCATCCCGTTGGTAGTGCCCCTGGTATTGTCACGACGACATCAACAATTGGGAATTATCTCTTCTTCTTCTTCATGTCATCACATCATGAAACCTGATCATGCTGTCTTACGACAACCAAGGTTAACCGTCGGCTAGTATCTGCAGGTTGCATATCGAAATATGGCTTACGAAATTACTTTACCGGTCACGCAGCGGAGTTGTGACTTACATACCGTCTCTGGAAGGCGTCACACTGATGATCTGTCTTCACGCTCCAATTGACGTCTTCACGCCCTAACCTTGGAAAGACTCGGATACTAAGAAATGGCCAATGCAGTGGTTGGCCACTGCGAATGAGCCTATCAATCTGGATGCCTACTGTATGACAGCAAAATATAGATACAAGTCTCTCGTTGTAAAGACCCATCGTACTACAGCAGATAAACTACACCGCACGATTAGGAATTTCCAGGGCTTTCACCACGCCCATCTTTCAACTGTCAAGTCATACCATACAGGCCTCACACAGGAACACATAAATTAGCACGTCGCTCGGCGCTCTGGATCGTTAGCTCGAACATGCTTCGTGAAGTTGAACTTCTGCTCCAAATGGTGGAGGGTATTTCCAGGTACCGGGCACAACCGAACTGGTATACGCCTGGAACGTCGCAACATCACCGCGGAGCTTACGGCTCCAGGACTGCAAGCTACTGGCTTCGACTCCTCCAGACTTCCGTCTTTTATGGACATCAAGTAGGAATTCACAGGTATAAAGACCTGTTCCCACTTCCACATCGCTGCATCTCACCATCACACAACAACACTCACTTTCCGTTCATTAGTCGACCTGATACAATCCACTCTTTACGCAAAAAAGCCAATCAAGTTTCCCACTGCTCAATCAGCAACCGATCAGCCAACGCAATCAACATGAGGAGCTTCGTCGCCATTTCCCTCCTTGTGGCCGCCGCCGCCGCCGCCGCTCCTCAAGACTACTTTGAGAACGCCGCGGCCAGTACCCAGCCGTCCAATGCCAGTCCCGCCGCCGCAACCTCTACATCGCCAACCGCTCCTGCCAAAGGCTCTGTTTCTGGCTCTGGCTCTGCGAACGGTAGCCTCGATGATTTTGCAAGCATCCTTGTTGGCTCAATTAGCAGCTAGGCATCAGTTGATGGCAGCGCCGACGCTGCTGCTGATCTGGAGAACGCAGCCAAAGTCCTTGGATCTGTGAGTACCGCCCTTGGAACTTCGGACAACGCTGGTGTCGACCTTGCAAGTAATATCGTCGGCCTGGTTGGCCAAGGACCCAAGACCGCCGTTAGCGCCAGCGTCTCTGGCAAGGGAAAGAGGCAACTGTCTGGTGCCACCGGATTCGCAAGCTCTCTTGCAAAATCCCTTAGTGGCTGGGGATCAACTCATGATGTTGCTGAGGCGGAGAAAGCTTGGAAAGTCCTTGGCTTTGTGAGCCACACCCTCGGAGCTTCGGAAGACGCAGGTACCAAGCTTGCAGGAAAGATCATTTCCCAGGTTGATAAGAGCGTCAAAGCTGGTATTGAAGCTGCTGGCAGCAAGGAGAAGATGCAACTGTCTGACCTTGCCAACCTCGCGAGCTCTGTTGCTAGCGATTTCGCCAAATCAGGATCAGTTGATGCTCTTGCTGAAGCGGAGAAAGTCTGTCGAGTCCTGACTTCTGTGTGCCTCACGCTTGAAGCTTCGCCCGACGCTGGTTCCAAGGTTGCAGGCAAGATTGTTGGCCAGGTCGAGGACAGTCTCAAAGCCGCTGCTGAAGCTGCTGGCATCAAGAAGAGGCAGCTGTCTGACGTCCCTGCTCTCTCTGATCTCACTGGTGGCAACTCTGGTCTTTCTGCTCTCACCGGTACTAACTCTGGTCTTTCCGGTCTTACCGGGGGCGTTTCCGGTCTTTCTGAGATTTCTGATCTTGTCGACTCCAGCCTCCCTGACCTCCAAATCATCTAAGATTCTCTTCTTTGGAGCCGAACACGCCGATCAACGCACATACGCCGGGAAATTCGAAGGGACTTGGACATGTCCATCATGTACTTTACGCCATTCTCTTCGCCGTCAATTTTTTGTTTGTACGAAACACTTCTGCAGCGTAGAGCGCAGCGACCGGTCGCTACAGCCTACAGCCTGAACTTGTCAGTATGTAAATGAAACCAGCGTGTACAAACGTCATCCTTTTTGCGGAAATTGCCTTTCAGCTTTCATATCTATATACAAAATAAAATCGTATGTCGTTATCGTAGTAGCATCGTGAAGTACCAAAAAAGAATCGCAAAACACGAAACAGAAAGGCGTGTGTGTGTCATAGCAGCGTGCAAAACTGTACCGCGGCCATCAAGCGGCAAAACAGCAGCCCGGCGCTGCGACATCGAATCCTGCATAACCAGCCGCAGAAGAAGATGTCGTGCAGTTGAGCGCGACCACAGGCGGAGGATTCGTCGGCTCCTGCTCTTGCCGCACGCTGATATTCCGCGCATCTTCTACCACGCCATGGAGAGAGATCACTTCGCCGCGGGCGTTGACGGTGAGGACGGTCCAGCCTTCAACGCCTTCGACGCCTTTGCCGAAGAACCAGGTCTGCATGAAGGTGTTGCCGATGAGGTAGAGGTCACCAGTGAGCTCGAAGGTCCAGTCCCGGCGGTTGTTGGCGCGCAGCTTTTCGTAATGTGAGTCGCACTGCCATACACGTTAGCAATTGATTCTAGTTCCAAAAGCTGCGAGCCTCGCATGCATGCGAGTAAAGTCAGAGGCAAAAGTGCAAAAGGGCAACGACAAACCTCCTCATACCCCGTACTCTCTCCTCCATCTGGCGTGTACGCTTTGATCTGCGGCGAGCAGTACATCCGCCACAGCCTGGTGCGTTCGTGTTTCGCTTTTTGGTTCCACATGTCGACCGCGAGGACGCGCATTATCGCGCGCGCTTTTTCTATGCATGGCGGCATTGTTGTGCTTGTGTGGCTGTTCGTCTGTCTGTCTGTCTGTCTGTCTGTCTTTCGGTGATGTGTATACGCTCCAGCTTTGAGTGTGCGTTTCAGTTCGAGGCGGGAATAGGTACAGAGCTGGCAGCAGTAGGCAATGGAGCGGCTCTGCTACATATATGCCTCCGCCTTGACATGTACCGAAGCCATAGCGCTCACCGCACACAAGCCCAGCCGTCTTGTCAGTCACCTGATGGGTAGTCTAGGGCGTTCTCTGCACAGCGCCAGCGGCTCTCCATGTCCGCAAAGTTGTACGCTGGCCACCACCACCTCGCTTACTAAAAAAGCCAGAACGCTTCGGCACATGGTGTAGGTAGTTACTAGGAACGTGGCGCCAGCCCGCGAGCATGAACCAGCTGCGGCTGTAGCTGCAAGGCGCAAGGCACAGAGTGTTGTTCGTCCGGTTTCTCGGTTCTGCGCCGTTTGGGAACCTTCGAAAGAACGTGGCGGGCTGATCTGGAGAGCGCCGAGAGCGCATGGAGAAGACCGCGGGGTACGAGTGAATACCCGCCGTCTTGTTCTGGTATAGCGGCTACACCATCTGAAGAGGCGCACACAACAGGCGCGCTGAGGGCTGATCTAGACTTTGGGCCGGCGGCGAAACCCGACGTTCTCGGCCAGCTAGCCAGCTATATCTTCGGCTGTTATTGTAAGACAAGAAGATAGAAATACACGTAGACTGTCTTCGCTGACGCTCGGTCAATAACCATGATTTCGAGGTTTCGTTTGTTGTTGGCGAAGCAAGAGTCTACAGTAACGATCGTGTTCTTAGATTTCTCCGTGACGATCCGGACACCCGGCTTCATCGTCTTTTCACCCGTCTCCTAAAGGACCACACCGGCATTGCCATGATTGAGAGCGATGTGCTTGCCGTAAGCCACCCCAATGGACTCGGGTGAAATGGACGCTCTCTCGAATTGAACACAGGCTATCTATCGTCCTATATAAACAAACGTCACGGATCACAGCAGCATCTGCAAACGGCGTTACATTTCCGCCGGCGATGCATTAGTGAAGACGTAGTGTTGATATCTTGAGTCGGCTACCTACACCTATCGATCCGCAATGCAGACCGCCACGAATCGTCCGGTGCTTCTGTCAGAATCCAGGAGCTCAGTGTGCGTGCGCGGTCCCCGTCTGTGAACATCCGAGGCGTTGACCAGCTCGTTCAACTTGTCTAGGACGTCCGGTAACCAGAACTCCGCCAACTGTGCATGTCCCTTGCGGTACTCACTCGAGATTAAGAGACGACCAGATTTCAACTTCAGGATACCGCCTGGTGTCAACGGAAGTCTTGCAGTAGGACTTTCTTGCAAGTTGATCGTAGTCGAGAATAAATTAGTTTTGGGATGGGATATCCCGTCGCTTCGCCGGCGCTCTGAATTTGGACACAAGTATTGTCCCGACCATGCCAGACAGGTATCGACGGCCACAGCAAAACAACAGGTGTCTTGACCATCTCGTAGCATTCGCATCCAAGTTTGCAGGTCGTGCTCAAGACGATATATCGTGTGTTCGAGGGGAGGCCAGAACAATTTGAGGCATTCTCTGCCATTCGTGTCCTTGTCATTCATACCGGTTAGAGCAAAATCGTTCAGGTAGTTCATGAACATAGTCCTAGCGTCGTGTGTGAGCTTGGCGTTGCGACACATTAGTGGGGATTCATGACTTACCGCGATGATTCATCGTTTTTCTTGATTGAGTCGGTAAGTTGTATGATGTCTTCTTGCTCCCTTGGGAAGGCAGACAGCAGAGCGTCGAAAAGCGAAACTCGCCTCGCGTTGCCAGTGCAAATGCTCCACTCAAGACCGACTCGCTTCTGCATGAGTGGCACGATGTCTTTACCTGGCCGAGCGCAATAGAGCAACATGACTCCTTTCCACGTGGTCACTGGTCGTAGCTTCAATGTCCTGTTTGTACTAATCGACGACCCAGACCATCCTACCGTGAGGTTCACAGCTTTCGTGTCAACCGTCCATTGCCTCGTCGACGTGCCAACGTACTCCAAATTGCATGCTTCGATTGATCTCTGGTGCGACCTTATGTCCAGCTTGCAATCTTGGTTCACGCGAAAACAATTGGACACAACTTGACCTTCCTCGTGACTGGAGGAGCCTGTGTCATGCTCGCCAATTCCGATCAGCATCACTGCATTGAGATCTATGAACGAATCCAAGCGGACGCCAGGCGGTAAAGACCTACAACCGTGCGCTGCTGGAGTCCAATGCATCAGGGTCTCGTTTTCGTGCGGGAGAATGGATGTTGGGCCCGGTATGGCCTTGCTCAGAAAGCCGCCCTCGGTTTGGAACGCCAAGGTCTCTGAGTTGGAAGGGTCTGTCAGTGCGATCATAGGCCCCCAAAGGTCGTCGAACTGCTCTTTCGTGATGGACAGCATCATGTCTTCGCATCCACGGCCAAGACCAAAGACCCAGACAGGACCGCCGATGTATTGGTCGAGGCAAGCAAATCGACACGATCGTATTGTGAACCCGCCATATATCATCCAGCCTCTGGGTGGTTCGTCGGACCCAGACAACGGCAAGTCCTCACCGAGAGCATGACAATGGGAGCCAGCATAAGATGCAGTGGCTAAAGCCAAAATGGCAACGAATGTCTTCACATCATCGTCCCGAGGTGTGATGTGAGAGCCTCGAGGGTCGACATAGTATTCCGTGGGCTTCAGCATTTCGAGCCAATTTCGAGCAGTTTCGTACATCATTTCGCGTGATATCAGAGTAAGTGACATCGTCCTCCATTCACGTTCGAGGATCACAATCTTGTGAACATTAATTTCAACCGCTTGAACGACGCCCGCCCTGGCAGGATCATCGGCCAGCAGAATCAGTGAGTTTTGCATGAGTCCAGCATTTTGAAGCAAGCCGAACGACGTGACCATAGACCGCAGAATATCTTCCACAGGGATATCGACCCCATCCAAGAGGTCTGAAACGCGGCACAAGTCGGCAACTATAGTCCTGATTTCCAGAATTCGTTGTGCATGGTCGCTCGGATGGAGTAACGCCTCAAGGAAGAGATCTCTTTCATGCTCTTCGTCCTGGTCATGGTCTGCCTGATCGGAAGCGGATGCGCCTTCCACATCTTGCGATTTGCTTGCAGCCCGGCTTGAAGCTTCGCACTCGTCTACCATCATGTCAGCTCAACTGGTCGGACGAGGAGCACGCTCGTCATTACTTACATTCTCCGCAGTACTTGCTTCCTTCTGCTCTCAAATGAAGACAAACCAAGCACTGATCTATGGTGCTATCAGCTTCACGTAAGACTCCCTGAAAGGCAAGGCAGCGTGCTCACGATCGAAGCAATAACTCCCGTTTTCCAGATCCCGACGCCCATTGATGCAGTCGCTTTCTTGACAGCAATCTGAGCTATATGTCAACCAGGCGTTCCAAACGCCCAAGGGATTCGCGACTTACGCTTGTTGCAGAAACGACTCCAAGTCGTTGGGGCTCTATTGCAGTCTGGAGTCCTACAGATTTCAGGACGCGTGACGCCGGCCTCTCGAGAACTCGAGCCGCCGCCCATGTACGTATTCGCGCTCATGGTATCTGTGTTTTTCTCCGGAAGACGCAGAGCAGAGGACAGTGAACCCAAATCAGGCTCCATAAGTGGAGAGCACGTTGTTAAAAACAGCGCAGCGTATCGAGGTGAGATGAGGGGCGATGACCTCCTCAGGGTCGCGATAACACAAAGGCAGCCGTGGCGCATGAGATAGCTCAAACGAGCAAGTAGCCTTCTCCTCACTGGACTTCACCGGCGGTACATGCATCCATGCCTGACGGGCATGTCCAAAAATCCGGTTCCGGGCCAGAAGTGGCAGTTGTTCGAAATGCACATCGCTCATCGAAAGCAGGAGAAAAAAGGAATATCAAGTCAGCCTGTGCAGCCAGACTAAGCTGGCACATCGCATTCTACAGGCTGGCGTACATAGATAGTAGATATCCTTTTGACTTTCAGAGCCCTTCGGACGCAACAAAGTCGAGAAAGAGGAAACTGGATCAGGATCAAAACACCCGGCAAAACTGCAAAAGCAAAAAGTCAACGATCTGTATTCCGTCATTGCTTTTTACAATTACCAAAATATCCAAATCCAAAATCCAGCCCAACTCGAAAGTGTAAGCGAGACAGCTCTGACAACAACAAAGTTACAACAATCCCTCCTCTTCCTCCACTCGTCAAAACCTTCGATCACATCCTACTGCCTTCCAACCTCCTCACCTTCCCTGAGAGCGACATTGCCCTCCATACCCGGGTCCTTGTTACCAGTATACTCAGTCGCATCCCCAATCTCAGTCGGCTTAGCGTTCAGCGCAGCCGTCTTGCTCGCATCAGCAGTCTGCAGTTTCGACTGAGTCTCTTCGGCGCTACTAGGAACCGGCTCGGCGGTGCTGAGGGCAGCTTCCAGAGTGCTGTGGATCTCCTTGGCCTCTTGCTGCACTGGCAGGGAGATGGTCTCGGCGGGCTCATCGCCTTCGGTGCCGAATTGCCCGGTCTTGGTCGTGCTGCTGAGGGGTGACAGCTCGGGCTCGGGCTCGGCGGCGAGAGTGTTGCCTTCTACCGCAGGTGCGGACTCAGCAGTCTGCTGCTCAGGCGCAGGCGCGGCTTCTGTGACATTGGAGGTAATGTTGGCTGCCAATGAGTTTTCAACCTCAGCCAGGCTTGAGTCCTTGGGATGAGTTGCTTCGGTATCAGGTCCAGGAACATGCAGGACATCCGAGGTATCGATATGCCAAACGGTAATTGGCGTGGAGAAGGAGAATGTGAGCGGCTTAGCGGTAGGCGGTGCGGCTGCTGCTGCGCCAGAAGGCGAAGCGGCGGGCTTACGGCGCGCAGGACCTTTGGCGCGAGACTTGCGAGCATCGACCAGGGGTGCTTTCGGCTCATCCACCTCAGGCTCAGGTTCTTTGGGCTTGGGAGGTGGACCGGTTGGGCCAAGCTGAATGCGACTAGCCAGGTCATTCATGAAGCCAGACTTGAGGTTGGCAAACTTGCTGTTGGCAGGACGAGCAGGGACAGCAGGTTTGGCCTTGGGAGCAGGCGCCTGCTCACGCGATTCCTCAGGTTTGGGTGAGCGAGACGGACGAGCGGGAATGGTGGGCTTGGGGCGGTCCGGAATGCTGGGTGCCCTCGTCTTTGTAGGAGAAGACTCGGTAAGAGCACCAAGGTCTGGGACTTCCTTAGCACGTGGGTCCTGGCTGTCCTTGGTGTCGACAGGTGCGATTTCGGGAGTGATGTCCTGAGAAAGCTTGCTGCTTCTGACAGGCCTGGACGGGATGTGAGGCCTCATCAGCTGCGTCATGCCCGTCGTTGCCCTCGCGTTGCCGTCGTCCTGGCTGTGGGGGAGAGCAGTGGTTGTGGGTCTCTCATCATCGGGACTCATAATCTCAGGCTCCTGCGGCCCGCTCACTGTGGTCTCGAGACGCATACTATCAGGTGTGTCCTCCCAGATGTCATGGCTGGGGAAACGCTGGACGCCTGGCCTGTCCATATCGCTTTGGACGCCGGCCTTGAAATGAGGCTTGACGAACGTCTTGCGATCGCTGAGCATTCCGCCACCGGCCTGCCTGCGTGCCTGTTCTTGCTCGGGAGTCTCGAAGACTGCGGCAGGGGACGCGCTCTCATTGGCCGTCTCTGCATCGTGCGTGGGCTCTGGCGTCTCGACGCTGGTGGTGAATTGCAGTGAAGCGGGAGTGTCCTCCCAGACATCTTGACTCGGGAAGTGGTGTTGAGCCAAACCTGGGCGGCTGGGGAACTTCTTGGTCGGAGCGGTTTTCTTGTCATCGTCCTCGGGGAACAATGGCTCGTATTCTTCGATTTCCTCAAGAGGAGTACCCATGCCAGACCCAGGGCGTTCCTCGTGAGACATGAAGCGGGAAAGCGGACCGCCGTGAATGCTGTTCGGGCGGCTGCTAGGGCGGCTGTCAGCAGTACCACTGCCGCGGCGAGCGAAGCTGCCATCACCGAGCCAGTCAGGGCGCTCAGCTTCAGGGCTGACAGCTGGGTGCAACCAGGCGCTGTTGGGACGCTTCTCCATCTCGTCCGAGGCCAAAATAGGCGTGCCTTCACCTTGTTCGTTGAAAAAGCCGCCCTTGGCAGGTGTGTTACCAGCGTTCGGACCAAGATCCAGCTTGTTGTCCTTTTCACCACCTCCAGTGATCTTGGTGCCTCTCGAGTAGCGACGGCCGTCGATATGAATGACGTTGTCTTCTTCATTGTTGAGATAATCATCCTTGAGATGGGAGATATCACTGTTGGGAATGCTGCTCTTCCGGAGAGGTGACCCGAGTGGTGGCTGATTGCCGCTCGACGGACGTTTCTTCAACTCGCTGAGGGGTGCGGGCGCGGGCGATGGCTTGGGCGAGTTCATGCGCGAGGTGTATTGCTCGCTAGCCTCCCATCCTACTTCCTGGGGAGGCGTGCTGATTGCGGTCGGGGAAGCTCCTGTGGAAGTGTCAGCCATTGTCAGTAACTTTTACCAGGCGAAACGTCAACAACATACCCATTCCGAGATCCGAGTTCGAGAGTACCAGCTGGTTCAGCTGCGCAGAGCTCATTGCGGTGGAGGGTCTGGGAGTAAGCCCTCCGTACGCATTGTAGCCCTCCTTCGCCGCCATTTCCGGATGCTTCATAATCCAATCCCTCTCGAACTGATCACTGGGTTCCTGGCCTGGATGTCCATGCAGGCCGTAGCTACCAGGTGGGCCAAACTCATGCCTCGAGCTCCTCTTGCGGTGGTGGTTACGCGATGAACCATCGTTGAAAAAGCCAATGCCACCGGGGAACATGGCATGGGTCGGACCAGGCGAGGGCGCCTGCACATCACCAGCATTGGGGTTCATGGGGACCTGGAGACCGATTTCAGGGATACCGTGGTCCTGTTCACTATCGTACACGCTGGCAGGTCTGCCACTTGCTACATTGGAGCTCGAACGGTTGAAACTGGAACGCTCGCGCGTGCGGTGCGCGTCGCGCGAGGAAACGCGAGACAGACTATTGCCATCATCGCGGCTGGTCACGCGACGAAGGTTGTTGGTGGAGTCCGAGGGCGTGTGGAGGCCATCGTCTTCATGACGGGCTTTTCCGATGCCCGCCGCAGCGGCCTGGGACGAGTCGGTACGTGTGACCGTGGCAATCCTGTCCTTCGCGGTCTTGACTGGGACCGAAGCGGTAGGTTGCTGCATGGGCACATCGGCATGTCTCGTCTGGGTCTGCTCTTCCGTCTTGTTGTGTTCTGCAGTGGCTCCGTGGGCCTCGGCCGGAAGGTTGTCAAAGCTAGAGTACTCCGAGCCCTCTTGACCGATGGTGGGCATTGAAGAGACACTGGGCGGACGCGCCGGAAGATCCGATGCGGACAGATTGGTGTGCCCGTAGATCTTGCCGTTGCTCATGGCAGTGGGGGGCTCGTTGAAGGGCGAGCGGGTGACATCGCGGCCGGGCGAAGGATCAAGTTTGCGAGCGGGACGAGGAGGGATTTGAGGCATGTTTTGGCTGACCGCGGTCGGAGCGGCCTGACGCTGAGGACGGGGCGGGATGGTGGGTTGTGACATGGTGGTCGTTGTAAGGTGTGTGGTATAAGGGATAGGCGATCACGGTGATTGGAAGTAGCGCAACTGCTGTGGGCGTCAGTGTGTCTGCGAGGTGGATTGCATGGCTGGCAGGTCCGGTGACAGAGGTACTGGAGACGAGACGAAATGAGAGGAGGGTGGTCAGAGGGGAATGGTAGAGGTAAAAGGGAGAGGGATCAGTGCAGAGCAAGAATGCAATGGCATACAGGCGCTCTCTACGAGCGGCTCTCTAGTAGCTCTAGGTACTGTCGGCCGACCAGGCCACTGTGCAGACCGCCTCGACATGCTTGAGAGGGCTGAGGTGCGTAGCTCGAGTAGCAGCAGCAGCAGCAGAAGCAGGTGCGTGATTTGCTGCCAGCTCGCGTGCGTTTGTGCAGGCCATGATAAGGCCCCGGCCTGACGAGCGGTGTCGCTGGCTTACCTTTGGGTTGATGAGTGAGAGTTGGAGTGCTTGGTAGGATGATGCTGGACTGGCTGGGTGCAGGCAGCAAAGTCAGTCTCTGTGAGTAATAAGTTGTTTGTCTGTTGCAGCAGAGGGTTGAGCGATGAATTGAGTAACAACACCAATCATCAATTGAAAGGTTGAAAGCAAGGACATGGAAACATGGAAGGTCAGCGGATACGGATTGGCTTAAGTGGGCGCTGGCCGGTTCCTGAGACAGCCCGAGACTCGTCAAGTCGTGAGGCCAGCATGACGCTAGCCTATTCCTCAAATGGCACCTGCAGGCGGCATGGATCCACACGACGAGTCCTGGGGAGATAGCAACGTCTATCATTTTTGTGAGAGATTTAATTCTCTGCAGTAACTAGACCAGTATTCGTCACGCCAGAGCGTAAACTCACACTGTCTGTTTTCTTAATTCTCTCAAGTCGAGTCAGTCTGTAAATAACACTCGTCACATGAGAAGACGCAGATTCACATCATCCGCCACGCCTCTTCCCCCACACACGCTCAAGGCCAACCCCGCTAGAAGGCAAGTCTAGAATGTCGCTCTGCCCTGCTTCTGCTTCTCTTCATCATCGTTGAGCTTGGCGAGCGCGTGAGCACTACATGTACTGAGGAGCTCTCCCTCTCCGCGGTCACGTCAGTACCATTTGGCAACATGCTTCCAGGCACGCCCAGCCAACCAGATCTGAAGATCGGAGAGCCTGTCTCCTCGGAGCTCGGATACCTGCGTGTGGTACGATCGTTCGCTGCAGAAAGCTAGATGCATTACACATTTCGTTGTATCATCGTAGCGATGAGGAATGGCGAGAAAGGCACATGTGAATACATTCTTGAGAAGTCAGCCTCTTCAAACGCTCCAACAGTTTCTCCTCTTTCGAGCCTTCGATTCTTCGAGTCCACAAACATCATCCCAATGTATTGTATCCCGCCCAAACTCAGATCATGGTATTTCCAGATCCCGACTGTTCATTGCCGAGCACGAACAATCATCCCAAGACATATACAGTGTTTTCTTTCGCGTTGCTTTTTCTTCCAAAAGCCATCCCACCGACCACGTCCCCACTTCATCAAATCAGCCTCTTCCTCTTCCGCTCATCCATCAATCTCTCGCCCTCATCTTCACCCTCCCGTTCTGCAGTGTCTGCAGGGTTGAGCAGATTGTGGACATTGCTAGCCATACTGCTCCTGCGAGTTGGTGGCGCCGTGTCAATCCCCTTGAACGGGAACCTTGCGCCGGGCAGCTGCCACCCACTTTCGTGGTTGTTGGGGTAGTTGCTGCTGCCATAGCCTGTGTTGTAGCTGGGAGCACCGCCTGCGGACGATTCGTGTGAAGGCGGAGGCGATGGCTGCCGGGAAGAGAGCGCCGACGCACGCGGGAGCTCGTACTGAGCAAGCGCGTCACGGATGTGTTGATTGTCTTGCTGAGGCTGCGCCATACGTGGCGAGGATGGCCAAGCGGTCGAATTCTGTCCCGAAGCGTACGGAGAGCTGCCGTTATTGCCCGGGAGTGGAGGAGGCGGACCGCCCTGCCAGCCCTGTATCCGAATGTCGGCTGAGGTGTGGCGACGCGGCAGTCCTGGAGATTGCATGTTTGACAGTGGATGCTGAGGCTGGTTTTGCGTGGGTTGTGGAGGTGGCGGAGGTGGTGGCGGCGGTGGAGCAAAGTTCGGTCGCGTGGTGGACGAAGGCGAGTAGGCCTGGCCGGAATTTCCAATAGAGCCGTACCGGCGAGGCGATACTTGCAGATGCGCTGGGACCGCATTACGGAAAGATCCTGGCCGTCCCACCGCTTGAAGTGATGGCCGCCGAGAATCGTCATAAGGCCTTTGATTTGGCGAAACCGGCATGCTTCCCTCCGGTGCTATGTTACCAGAGAAGTAGCTTTGTTTGTTGTACGGCGAACCTTGGGCATCGTCTAGGGCTCGTAGTCCTTCCATGTGACGAGAGATGTCCTGGCGCATGGCGAAAACATCGCGATGCACGGGGTTGTCAGGATCCGGCACGAGGGTCAGAATGTGGGTGGATAAGTCGTTGTTCCACTGATGGCACTTGGTCAAGCCTTCCAGCAATGACTGGCACTTCATCGCCATTGATGCATAAGCGTCTTCGGTCCGGGACATGCGCGCGTACATATCTTGCATGTTCCAGTCCATTACACTCAATCTGGCCTCCAGAGGGTCCGGCATCGGCTCCATGGGAGGGCCCGGCTGCGGTGGTGCAGGCATTTTCGGTGCGCTCGAGAAGGAATCGCGGTGGATGAGGGCGTGTCGTGAAGCTCGACGTTTGATCTCCCGCAGACCCACGAGATCACCACGCTTGAAGTTACCAGCGCCGTGCTTGAACTCCCATAAGGGCGAATCTGGAGATCCAGTGTGAAAGACGTCGCTCACTGATTGTTGTCAGAGTGGTCCTGCAGTAGGCGTGACAGCAAGGAGTGCGTACCTTTGTGAAATCCGTACATGTTGAGCTGTCGCACAAATGAAGAGATGTTTGTGTGTTTGAAATATTGCCTAGCAAAGTCAGCATTCACCTGCAATTGCAAGGTTCACAGATACCTACGCAAGGACTTTTGAGAACTCGGATGAGGGTGACATGACGAAGCTCTCATTGCTACTCGCCCAGGAGATCAGGTGTGATATGGTCTGATCCTCCAACATGCTGCAGCAAGGTTAGTCGATGAATTTCTGCGAACGGAGGAGCAGACACTGACTTGTAGAGTTTGTGGATGAAGGCAGTCTGGACAACCTTTGGCTGCTGAGCTGCTGCCGCAGCTCCAACAAGCTGCCCAGAAGACCCGCTGTGTCCATTTTGTCCTGACGGCTCAGTCTGGTGCTGATCTTGATGTCTTTCTCCGTTCGGACTCGACTGCGGCGGACCCATCGTGGCCTGCTGCGGCTGGGAGACATCCATTTTATCCCCAGGATTGTTCGCAGAGGCAGCGGTGGAAGACAGGATGGGAAGGGTTCTGGTGGTCGGCGGTCGGAAGCCTCTCGACTCGGTCGCGAACGGACTCCTTCTCAATGGTTCGGATACCGATGCCATGGGCTGGAAGTATTTGGGTTTGTGGCGCTCAAGAAAGGCGTGAGGTGGAGCTAGGACACAGGCCTGCAAGCCGGTGTTGTCGTGTGCCGTGTATGGGCAGTGGGAAAGGCTAGGAGGTGGGTGTGATATCCAGGTGTGGACAGACGACAGTTCGCGGCGCTGCGCAAAGTCAAGGCAGTCAGAGAGAGGAAATCTCCATGGCCTGGTCGCACGGGCAGGAATGCGCTGGGGAAGCTGACACACAGGTAGTGGATGTTTGGTGGTATGGCGGCGTTGAAGAGGAGGCCCAATGCGTGCAGGGAAGGGAAGGGAAATGGAAGGTTTAGTTCAACGCGACTGCTCTCAGGGTGCGCGGGGGAGGAGATCCACGCTAAATCGGACCGATGAAGACGAGGGTATTGATGGTATTGATGATGATTATTGATGGAGATATTGCTGGTAGTGGAAGGGAGGGAGAAGGCGAAGACACTCCACCCCAATAACGAGTGCGAGGGTGAAGTGATGCGAGTTTGGTGGTAGGCAAAAGTGTAAATGATGAGTTTGGTGTAGGCAGGAGCGAGTGTCTCGGATGGAAGCTAGATGTCGAGGGTGAGGGAGAGCTCAGGGAAAAGAGGGCTAGCGACAAGGGCACATCCGGCACGAGTCAAGGAAAAGACGGAGACGGAGAGCAGGGAGGGAGGGAGGGAGAGGGAGAGGGTTATCTCAAAATTGATTATCTAATTGACAGTGGACTGCTTCAATCTTTATTCAAGCGGGTGAATCCAGAATGCAGTGCATGCTCATCAATTGGCTTGTATAAATACCTAGCCGTTCTTCAATTTAACGATTCTTTCCATCCTTCTTCTGACAATCCCTCCTTTGGTCTGCATCGCCAAGCAGACGACCTGATACCTTGAGCCATCTCCGCCCTGTCCTAGCGTTGTCAACGATTGTCGATCCACAGAACTCTGATCGGCGTGAAGAAGACCAGCACCGTTGTGGTTTAGCTTGGTGGTTCTTTGTAGTCAAACTCCAGCCCTGTGTTAGTGTTGGAGTCTCATCCGAGAACATGTCCATTATAATGATACATGTCATGACATGTGTGTATTGTTGTGCAGGCATTATCTACAGCAAAAAGACACGAGACACCGCAGCAGTCCCATCGGACTGGCTCGAGACTGGGTGCACACGCGTGTCGCTGATCGCTCTCCCGCCGCCTCGGTAGAGACGCCGACTTGTCCTACTCTTCTTGTCCTCCCACATGAAACACTTGCTGCACACCTATATTGTTCACCTGCCCACACCACAATACCGCACCCGTGTCATGTCATGGTCTGGAAATGAGCTGTACAACCTTCGTGAGACAACACGGCACAACATCCATCACTGCAATTTACACCTCCTTCTCAGCCACGCACTGCGATACAGCAAACACAGAGCACGCGGTTGAGTGTAGCTCACTTCTGCCCTCGACATCACACAGTTGCAGCTATTCAACATAGCATCAGCGGGCATACAACACGACATGGCCGACAGCTTGACCCAAGCATACCTCGACCTGCCGCTGGGCGAGCGCAATGCAGCGTAAAATATCATGAGATCTGCCAACCATCGCGCGCACTGCTAACCCTCGAGTAGTCTTGCCAGTCTGATCCGCGCCGTCGGCAAAGACAGACATGCATTGCAGTTCGTACGAACGGCCATTTCCGACACGTGTGACCCTCTTAACCGACTGCCGATCGAGCTCATCATCAGGATCTTTGACTGCCTACATCCATTTGATATCTGGATGCTACGCCGTACCTGCCAGCGCTGGAACTCGCTGCTTTCCTCTACACAGCTTATGCGCAACGCTCTCAGTCGCTTCACCACCCATCATCCTGCAGACTCCGCGCTTGACACGCAGGCCGATGCAAACCCTTCTCTGGTGCTTGAACTACGACACATCCTCGCCCTGCGACTTGCACTGCCATTCACTTATGTTTCCTTCCCTGGCAATGCTTCATCACTAGACCTCCGCCATCTGAAAATCACACCCATCCAACTGAAGGGCAGATTCTTGGCCCAGCTCCGTCGCGATCATTCGAGACAATGGGAGTCTGTCGTGGTCCGGGATCTTGTCTCCGGAGATTCGGGAACTTTTCGAGGACAAGCTCGAGAGAGTTTACTGGAGTTTGCACTGTCTACTGGAATCATCGCATACGTCACCTTCACCGGTATACTGTACGTTGCCTCGTTGGGGGAACTTACTGCTTCACCAACTCCCGTGAGGCTACCATCATCGTCAGTTTTCGCCATGGCTGCAAATGGTGACACAGTGGCCATGTTGCTCGCAAACGGCCATGAACCTGTCGTGATGATCTACAATGCTGGAACTCGGAAATCAAATTCATTCAACCTCGAGGCCGCGAGGACTGCTGCACAGGAAAAAGACCCAGGGATGGTTTGGAAAGTGCGTACCGTAGCTGTCAATGAGGGAAGAGGAACAATTGACTTCGGCGCTATTTCTTTTCCGGGTAATGGGACCGAAGGTAAACCGTCAGGCCTACGTGTGTTGGTCTTTCGTTTCTCGTTGGCAGGCGAATACCTCATGCACACAGCATGGGACCAGAATGCCCATGGTCTAAGTCGTTCTCGTGGTCCGGACGCTACTCTCGGTCCGCTGCAAGCCACCGGAGAAAGAGGCTTGCTCAGCATGGAAGTCGTCTATCATTACGATCACTACGATGATCCTCCCGACGCGGTGCTCGTTCCAGCGAGCCTGACACTCTTGTATGATGAAGACGACATGAGTCTCAAGGCTGTTGACTGGATGGTGTCCCGTTCCAAAAGCGTCCCTCGCCCTGTGCTTTGGAAAGATAGGCTGTATCGCATCACATCCCAGGTGGGTCCTATACCTGCTTTCCATGCCCACTCTCGTTCCGAAACAGGATTTGATGAGTTAGACGTCGGACCCAACGCTCTAACACGGCTGAAGGACCAGTCTACGGACCCGCCAGCTCTCGGTATTCATACCGACTGGAGGATCAAGCCCATAAGCGAGCATTCGCGCCTGTGGCCTCGAGACGTCCGAATGCAACCTCAATTGGACTTTGAAGGCATTGATGACTTCCTTGTTATGAACGACTCTTTCTTAGTAACGGTAAGTGCGCACGAGTACCCCGCTAAGATCAAAGTTTTCTGTCTTGACGAGCGGGTCAAACTACATGGCGCAGAGTGTACGCTGCTCTGGGAGCGTGAAGCAAACCCGAGCTTGTATTGGGACAACGAGATCAAATACAACTTGCCCTCCTCGGTTTGAGAGTGCGTCCCAGCGAGGACAGGCCATAATCAATTCGTTGGCAGAGAGACAGCTCTTGTGAGTTAGTGAGGTCAGGGCACTGCAGTCCACGTCCTAAAATCAAGGATGAAGAGCGGTGAAACGGCGTCCAATCATTCGAGTCGCAAAGTCCGCAGAGTCAACCGGTCGTGCTATAGAACACCGAACTATAACACACCCCAAATATGATCAGGGCCAAATTACTATCATCCGCCAAGCAAGCGTTGCCAACAGACAAAGCCCATATCGGTCTTCGAAGAATCCCATCCCATCTTTCCACCAGCTTCGTCTCCTTTCACTTCGACTACACATCACCCAAATCCCCAAAATGAAGATTACACGGACCGCCTCCCTGCTCTACCTCGCCGCCACAGCCCTCGCCCAAGCAACACAACTCACAGAACTGCCCGAATGCGCCATTGGCTGCTTCCAGCAAGCCGTCGTCGAGACAACCTCCTGCAACCCCACCGACACGACCTGCTTGTGCGAAGGCGACAATGCCGTCAAAATCGAGAAGAGAGCTTCGGGATGTGTGGCTGCTAACTGCGAAAATTCGGCGGGTAAGTGATCGTGGTTCTCGACGCGGCGATTGAGATTCATTGTATGTGTTCTGGGTGCATGTACTGACTTAAGTGACAAAATGACAGAGATCCCTGGCCTCTTCGAGGAAGTTTGCAGTGGGAGTCTTGCTTCGGAGCTGGAAGCTGGTGGGGAAGAGGGAGCGGATGGAGGTTTGTCAGATGGAGAGGTGGCAGATCCAGGGACAATTGCTGAAGAAGCGCCAGTTGAGGAGGCACCTGTGGAAGAAGAGGTACCAGTGGAAGAGACTTTGGCTGAAGAGACACCAGTCGGAGATGCAGCAGTTGAAGATGCAGCAGTCGAAGAAGTGCCAGTTGAAGATCCACTAGTTCAAGAGACAGCGGACGAAGCGGCACCCGTTCGATAGGCGACGTGAAGAAACCATGTCAGTCACTCGACGCCTGCAACCTACCTCGCAAGAGATGTGTTTCTGGTCGATCGAGTACGGATCGGGAGGACAGGATTTGGCGGCATCGTGGCTGGACGGGGTGTATGTGAAGGCTCTCACGACGATTAGTCTCTTCCTTCGGGAATTCTTCTTTCACTTCTGTTGAGAATGCCCCGAGGCACGGTGTGTAAGGCTACCAGTTGATTGTTTTACACTCCTGAGTCCCAAACTTGTGTAAGCGATGATGAGTAGCTCAGTAAGCTCTACTTCGCAGCTTCTACCTGTGTCTGTTAATTTGTGCGCGTGATGCCTTTCTCGCAACACGTTTTAAGGCTGTTCTATAAACACAGGTATGTTTGTGTTGTGTCCTTCGATCGAGAGGGAAGTACTGAGCACATCTACAAGAGCCAAGCCCGCGCTAGCAAGGTCTTGACCAGCTCGAACCTCACATCCCGACCTCGTTCCAAACACCGACAGATCTCTTATCAACCAACACAAACAACAAACAACAGCCCCACCACAATGGCAGCCAATCCTACCATCAAGTTTGTGAGATCCGTAAGCCAGCCGATGAACCTTCCCTCAGAAAGAAAGGACTAACCCCAAGAAATCCAGGTCTGGGAATCTTTCAGAGCAAACTCCGGCCTCGAGCCTCGGTAAGTTTGGCTGATCCCGCCGATGAATACGGATAGAGACATGTTCATCCGCTGAACACATGTGTGTATGCAGACTCCTGGATGGTGTAAGTTCCGGCTAGAGGCAGATGTTCCGAGTCGCTTCGTGATACATTCCGCGCAACCAGTTTTGACCATGTTCCCCTACTACAGCTGCGCGTGACAGCCGCCCGACCGGGTACTGTCAACTTCGAGCTTGATATCAAGCAGATGCACACGGTATGTACCGATGACTGTGTATAGATGACAAGCAGTAGTTGCTCTGGAGCTCTCAACATCAAGAGCCTCCACATGTACCACCGTAACTGATCTCTTCCATCTCCGCAACAGAACCGCCTCAACATCCTTCACGGCGGCACCCTCGCCTGCATGGTCGATCTCGGTGGCTCGCTCGCCGTTGCATCCCGCGGCCTCTTCGCCACGGGCGTTTCTACCGACTTGAACGGTAAGTAAAGCTTTCTCCGGAATACCTAGTCACTATAATCCTTGTGGCGGCAACGTTTAGCACTTTGGACGTTGAGCCGGGCAAGCCAGACTGACAAAGCAATCTTGCCTTGTGTATAGTCACCTACCTAGCCTCCGGCGGCAAGATTGGCGACATCATCCGCGCCGAAGTGACTTGCGACAAATGTACGTATGAAAGGATCGATCACATCAACCGGTTCGATCTTCAAAATGCTCCCATCCTCGGGGAAAGGAGGTCAAATTGGCTAACACATGTGCCTTTTTTTTTTCTCATCACAGTCGGCAAGACCCTCGCGTACACTTCGATCCGCTTCACGAACGAACAGGAAGAGCTCGTTGCCCGGGGAAGCCATACCAAGTGAGTGCTTCCCTTGTGATGTGTCCCTGTTCGTAACATAAATCCGCCGGAGAGCTGACTGTCGTTTGTTTCTCAACCGCACAGATTCGTGGCTCAGGCGTGGAAAGATCCGCAGAACATCACCGACCAGCTTTCACCCAAGCCGGAGAAGCCCCAGTGATTGTGCTAGCACAGCAAGCCTCTCGGGGATGAACGAAGTCAAGCCAGGCGCATGTACAATGTTCAGCTGTAGATATCCACGTGCACCGAAGAAGAAGCAAGAGAAGGAAACAATAATACACTTGTCCGGGTATCTACACATTTTTCTGATCTTTCTCTATATCAATCACATCACCCCAGCATCGCCCATCTCGACCTCCCCTTCGCCGTCGACGACCAGATCCTCCGCGGGCACTGTATCGTCTTCTTCCTCTTCTTCATCCTCGTCTTCCACACGGCCCTGCACCTCCTGCTCGGCGTCGGGCAAACTCTGACCACCCCTCTTCATGTCCTCGACTTTCGCCTTAGTCATCTCGAACACGTACTGGCCCAGGTGCTCGACGCCCTGCATCTCTGTCGCCTCTACCTCGTCTTCCACTGCACGTGTGGCGGGGAACATCTCACCGGGAACGAGTGCGAGTGTGTTGGAGCGCGCGAACAGAGCCTCGAACGCTTGTCGCAATTCGAGGCTGCTCTCGAACACCTCCCTGCGACCAAAGACGTACAAGCCCAATCTGGCACGTGAAAGTGCGACTGTGAGTCTGCGCAAATCACGCAGGTAGCCTGCGCTCTTGGTGCGGGTGAGCGAGAGGATGACATAGTCGTTCTGCTCGCCCTGGTACTTGTCGACGGTGCCGACCCAGCCAGGCATTCCGAACAGTCTGTTGCCCTTGCAGCGATGGCTGAGGACGTCCCTGATCAATGCCTTCTGGCCAGCGTACGAGGCCAAGATGCTGATCTTTGCAGCGGGGTAGCCGAGCAGGCGCATGTACTGGTACAAGGCAACAGCGTATTCGGCTTCGCCCAAGTTCTGGATGAAGTGTGGCGAGGGCTCGGTCTCGCCCTGGTCCTTGTAGTCGGGGACGTCGATGAACTGGTAGTCATAGCGAAGGCCTGCATTCGCACGCAGGAACGCTGGTTCTGTGGATGTTATGGGCAGGTTGGTGAGCTGCGGGTAGCGCCATTTGTACAGAGCGGCGAGTGAGGGTCGGGCACGGCCTTGGGCGTCGAGCATGGTGAGCGGTACGCCGAGACGGACTAAGCGCAGGAAGAGAGATTGCTCGAGGTTGGCGTAAGACTTGAATGCAGCGTTCTGGACGATTGGCGAGTTTTGCAAGTGGTCACCGACAAGCACCACACGCTTTAGGTTCTGCTCGACCAGCTTGCCATCCTTACTGATTGTGGGCTCTTGGAGGGCAAGAGGGATGAAGTTCTCCACCTCGGTAAGCTGGGCGGCTTCCTCCATGATGACATTGTCGTAGTGGAAGCCCAAGGCTGCAATCTCTTGTCGACGCATAGCAGCGTGTGTGGAGGTCATGGCGATGATGCGAGCTTCCTTGACCAACAGGTAGTTGGCCTTGTCGCGCTGATTGCGGAGGATCTCGAAGGGGCGAATGTCTTCCAGCTCCGCGAAAATGCGACGAATGTGTCTCTCGCAGCCGCGAGCAACTTCGAGTAGATCTTCGCGGCTGACCTCAGGTGGGAAAAGCGGTTGAGGGGCGTTGGCAAAGAAGTAGTGGAAGGGGAACTGAGTCGCAATGTCTTCGGCAGCTTCTGAAGCATCGACAGCAGCCCAGAACCGTTTCCACAGTGGCTGGACATACACCTCGTCAAAGTAGGCGGCGGTCTCGCAGCTGCTGCCGTGAGCGCCAGGTGCGTTGATAGACTCTGCCAACCTCTGGACAGTTTCCAGACCAACTGCTGCCTTCTCCATGAAACTTTCAATCCTGCCAGCCTTCGAGAAGGATGCTTCGGTCTCGAGCTCCTCTTCGCCATGTCCCAGTCTCAGCAAGTGTCTCTCGTCGATGTCAAGAGCAGTGATCTTTTGGAACAGCTGGTTCAAAGCTTGATTTGAGTGTGCGATGAGAAGCGTGCGCTGCTCGGGGAAATTGTGGTAGATGTTGCTAATGATTTGCGTTGCGACGTCCGTCTTGCCTGTACCTGGCGGTCCGACGACAAGACTGAGACCGGGCTGCGTGCCGGCGGTCACTGCTTCGATTTGCGTTGGTGTGAATCTCACACTGTTGGTCTTCGGTGCATCGGTCGGGTAAGGGCCGTTGTTGGGCGGATCGTATGTGCTAACTTTCAACGCTTCCACAGCCGGGGCAAGCGATTCAGGCCCGGCAGGCGTGTCGCGCTTCCTTCTCTTTGCGGGTCTGGACGCAGGCGCGGGCTCTGATGAGGTGTACTCGAGCACATACGGCGGCGGGAATGAGCCATTCCTGCTAGGATCAGGCTCAATAGTCTTACCTGACATCGACTCTACCAGATGTTGCCAATCCATGAAGGTATCGCGGTAGTCCACGCTCTTCAACTTGCTGGGAAGCTTTTGGTAGCTCGCTGTCGATGGATCGCCGTAACCAAGGAACACGTCTTGCAGCCAATCTGGCAGTGGGACGTCCGATACTGCAAGATCCTTGATGCTCTCCAGAACAGACTTGAAGTTATTCTCCCGGGATCTGCGGCGTACGAGCAGGTTGAAGCCATCCATTGCATCGCCACCCTTTGCTCGCTCCTCGTCTTCCTTGTATGCGGTCGAGTCGAGGCGTAGGAGTAATCTCCTTTGTCTTGGGCGGCTGTGTTCATCCTCGCGCTGGTTCTTGTCGAGTCGCAACATCTTGCCGTGTTCGTCAAGCACGCTGACAACCTCTGCACATCGAACCGCTTTGAGGCCAAGCTTCGCAATCTCCGCCGCGGCATCCTTTGCACCATGTCCATTCGTTTGTGAGCGGTCGTCAGGCTTCACTGCGAGTAGGAATACCACGTCACCCGTTCGTAGAGTCTCCCATTCTTTGCGGAGTCCGGGTTGCAGCCTACTCACGTCAAGAATGACTTCAGATTTCACCTCTGCCGGCACGTCCTCGCCAACCCGTGGTGGCAGAGTATCAATGATCGCTGGCTTGCTGATGGGGATCGCCATCCTTGAAAACCCGTCGAACTTCGTAATTCCCGATGCCTGGACTTTCGGCTTCAGCCGTTTGATTGTATCTTCAATGTGCTTGCGGATCTCGAAGAAGGCCTCCGATCGGTAAAGGACAAAGGATCGCCAGAGGAAGTCACCCGCTGTGAGGTATTGCAAGTTGACTTTGGGGATCGCGAGAGGCCTGCTCCCGTCGTAGCTGTCCGTTCTGAGAAGAGCTTTGTCGTACAGGACTTTGTCGGTGGGCATTGTTGTCATACTACGGATGGCGTCGGTGTAGTACGGCTTGACTTCCATGGCAGAAACGAGCACATCCAGTAGGAACGGTCGATCCTGGACCACCAGAGACTTCTCCGGGTATTGTGTTCGCAACCCAAGATCGCTCAAAACGCTGAGAATCTCCGCATCGGTCAAGACTTCGATGTGTCCTAGTAGCTCGTCTCTCTGAGACAGAAGCCCAAAGTTGGCCAGCACTAGGATCTTGAGTTTCTCAGGGTGTTGCTTCAGTGCAACCTTCTGTAAGCGCGCGATCCGTGCATTGTTGTCTTCGTCGTGCTCCTGCCTGCTGAGTTGGCGTCCGGTGTGGTCGTCAATTGGGAACGTTGTGTAATGCTTCAAAAGCTCCAACATCTCCCTAAGTAGGCCGCTCTCTTCGTCCTGGTATAGAACCGACAGCCTGGCGGCGGAGATGGTGTCCAGGTCTTTGATGAGTGTGTTCACATATCGTCTGGTCGGCAGTTGCGACTGCAGGTCGCATAGCAATTCGACCAAGCGCTCGCAGTATCGCAGATTGTCGTTCTTCTGCTCTCCCTTCACATTTGGAGCGTACAGAGTGTCCAAGAAATCCAGAATCAAGGTGAACAACCAGCTCCTCTCAAATCGCAGACGCGCCTGCCCAGCAGCATCCGCCTGGTCAAACCGCTTTCCAGCTGCCCGCCATGCCTTTTGCAATCCATTGCTCTTCGCCAGAATCTTCTCTCTCTCAATTTCACTATGCAGACTGTGCCAGATAGAGATAGACACCAACGGCGCGCATTCCTTGCGCACTAGTCCAGAATCGAGTGATTGGAAGGCGCCGATGATGAAGTCCAGCAAGTGAGTGCGCGTTTTTGTAGGCAAGGATGTGTCGATGGTCATGTGCAAGACGCGCTTGAAGAAGCTCGAGAACTCGGCCGACCGCTCGGCGAACAAGGTCCAGACGGGTAGGCTCTCGCGTCTCTTGACATTTGCCAGCATAGCCAGCAGCAGCACGTGCTGGTTGGAGGCATCGTCGGTGTATCCAGGCCAGAGATATCGCTCCAGACACTGCAATTGCTCGAGCAGCAGCAGTTGGGTGTAGGGGAAGTCCGAGGCCTCGAGGCGGTCGTAGAGCTCTTCTTTCACCACGCTCGGCAGGACCTTGGGCGACTTCGCTGTCAGCCAGGTGCTCCGCGCCGTTTGGGCGTAGGGGTTGTCATCGCCGGTGAGATCCGCGACGGTTGGTCGCTGCATGGTTGGTGTGGATGTGGAGGAGGTCGTCGCCTACCACCTCATTTGACAACGATAGCGCTGCTCGGACGGACACTTCTTCAACCAACGTCAGTGCAACCGTGAGCTTTCACTTGGAAAGTTCGTGGAGAACGGAACTTCCCGCGCGGGCTGTCAACAAATGGAACGACGCGACACGCGCCTGGATCAACATCACGTAATTGTATAATTCACTCACGGCCTTCTCGACAACACGCATTATGAGAGCATGAACTATGAGGCACAGCTCTTCTCGCAACATCACCACTCGCGCTCGGTGACAGCGCGCCACGGGAACACCGCTGCGACACGCCACGAATCGCTACAGTCCAGGGAAACAATGCAAAAGGTGCAGGCGCACGACGACGAAACTCTGGGCTCTGGAAGCAGTGCGGCGGGCACGCATGCCTTGGACAACGAAACGGATACGTTTGGACGCGAAATCATGCAGCACGAGCGCGACGCCCGCCGGATACGGAATGCGACTCCACGCGACCCACAACCTGTTTTGAAGACACGACCTAGGCCTCGCATATCTGATTTGGTCGCACGGCGAGAAAGAGAAGAAGAACTCGCCTCTGAACAACAGCAACATGTCCGGACTCACAGTACTGGGAGTAACGATTCCAATCCGCCTTTGAATGTACCAAGAGACTGGGGTACTCGAGCAAAGTCGCATAGGGGATGGATGCGGAAAATACGCGAATCGTCGGAGGGGAATGTCAACGTGGGCAGGAGAGGATTGTTGACACCAGAGGAGGAGGCGGACGCACGGCCTAGAACCTCTTACGCAAATGATAATGTCTGGAGTCAAGGGGATGAGCACGCCATCTCCATGGAGAACACGCCTCCTTCTATGAGGAGGAAGCGCCCGAATTCTCAACCTCCAACTCTCCGCGACGCGAACGCTACACTTCGGCAAATCATTGACAGCGAAGACCAAGGCTTTAGCCAACTGTCTCTCTTGGCTTCCACGCCGGCTGCAATCACATCGACAAACCGATCCAACGAGATGTCGCGTCATACGATGGACAGACTGGAGCAGTGGAATGCCGCAAACTCTCGACAGGATTTCCTTTCCGAACGATCACCAAATCGAAACACCAGACATTTGCGAGATCGCGAGACCGATGTTCACTCCAATGAGACTCGCGCTATAACGCAGGCCAGCGATTCAGAGCGACCTACGACTACATCACTTGCCGAGGCTCGAGCGGCTCGTATGGCTCGCAGGAGTGCTCTGATTGGCAACAAGGAGAACCTACCTGTGAAGGACACATACAGCACTTCCTACAAGGCCAGCGAGACCGTCACGATCTCAGATCGGACTGCACGGGCTGTTACGTTCAAGCAACAGCAACGCCCTTCGCAGACACGGAGCGGGTCACTGCACCTCCTACAACGCCTTGCCACAAGTATGTCTCCGAGCCCCGGCGCATCCAGCTCGGATGCTGCACGGCCCAATGGAGACGATGCAGCACCTGGAGAGCAAGAATATGTCTCACGCCAACACAGAACTGAGGAAGGTCCTGCAAAGTCGGATCAGTCGACTGTAAAACGCCCTTGGAGGAATCGCAGCAGTGCACGGCAAGAGGGCGAGGAAAGACTGCGTCCGGACCACACGGGTGCTGGTAAAGGACCTCGAATTGAGGAACTGGATTCGAATGAAACACCAATGCCAAAAGATCGATCGCTCGACGAGAAAACGCCTGTCGTAACAGGTGCTTGGGTGGACACGCCGGCTCTTCCAAAAGACACGCGACCAACTCTGCCATCACACAGGTCCGCTCCAACCGGAGTGTCTGCACAACCGTCCCACGACGCGCTTCCTGAGAAAGCGCGAATTGCGGAGCCCAGCCGAGCTGGCCAGTCTGATCGTCCAAAATCCGCACTAGAGGATATAGTAAGAGATGCGCGTAAAGATCCCAACGGTCCGTTCGGCGATGCAACAATACAGTCCCTGGAAGACATCATACATCCTAACGCCGATCCGACGGACACGATTCTGTCGTCTGACGTGGGAGCTGTCGCCAAAGAAGAGGCTATCGAGAGACCGGAAGATGGCCGTCCACTCACGCAAGCAGAAAAAGACCGACGGGAAGAGGATCTCGCCATCGAGGCGATGAACAGGCATCTCCGCGCTGCTCGCACGAGCATCAAAGACGCCGACCGCGGGCTCCAGAGGGTTGAGAACAAGTGGGAATCAACATCGCAAACAGAAGTGCCGCAACCGAAGACCACGGCCCCAGCACCAAAGCAGATCGTCAAACCTGGCCGAGATCGGAAGACCGCGTGCGAACACTGCGGCGGCTCGTACCACAGCGTCTGGTCTGGTCTCTGGACAGAGCTGCGGAGCAACTTCTATTACTACGACGATTCTTCCAGATTGGGTGTTCGCCCGACCTGGTTGGGAATCCTGGTTCTACTTTGGGCCCTATGGAATGCTCTGGAGAATATGCTGTGCATGTATTACTGCCACCCTCTCTACGCCGAGTACATGACAGGCTTTGGCGTCAACCCGGATGCACCAGAATATCCATTCGTCATCCCCACTTTGCTCTTCCGACCTTTTAGACCCATATGGAAGCCTGTCTTGCAAGGTCTAGAAGCGTCGTTTACAGCAGGCTTCCACGCTGTGTTTGGCGGGCCTCCGGAACGCGATCTGGAAGCCGAGTACAGGAGATGGCAGGCTGCGTACCCGCAGCACCGCGTGGACTCGGCTTGGACTTCGGGATGGGGTGGCAAGCTTGCGGCGACAACTGCGTCTGCTGCTGCGAGGGTCACGGCGAGTTTGGTGGATGCTGTGGATGATATGGGGTATGGGTTTATGCAAGATGATGAGTACTTATAGTCTCGAGGAGTTGGTGGATGGGTGGGTCTCGCTCTTTATCTAAAGTGAGGGAAATGGTGATTGAAGGAGAGGGGAAATGGTTTCAGTCTTTGGTCTTGGTTTTGTTCATCGCACGATACCTCACATAGCGCGGCGCTTGCTTGTAGTACGCATTACCATGGTTATCAGACACTCGTACCGTCACTGCCCCTGGCTTCCATCCGAAGGCCGTACTACCTCTGGGCTCCGAACCGGGTTGATTATTCGAAATTCACTGAGAGGGATATACTTGGTGATCCGTCAACCCTACTAGTATGTGCGGGGAACAATACCCCAAGAGACCAGAATCGAATCTTGATCCATCGTAGCGTAGCAGAAGATATAACTTATCGATCTGTCGCTTCTTTCTCTTCCCAATAGGAGGGTTAGGGTTGGTGTTGACAACTTCCCTCCTTTGTTGGCGATATCTGCGATTTAGTTAGGAACATTATACATTGTTGCTTTGATTAATCCATTTGCAGATCAACAAATGCTGTGGTCTCCATTGTATGTGCTCTGCATCGAGGATTTCTAGTAGGTTGTATCAAGTTACAGCTAAAATTGATTTCCACCAAGTTCCACAGTTTGTGTTGGTGTGTTTACCTCGATCGTTCAAAGACCTGAACTCTCTTTGGGAGGCAACAATCGAAACGACTCGACATCAGGAGATATCACCATCATATGCCGACATTCTTAACGAAGAGGGATGCACTGAACATATTAGCCTCAGCAGTACTTATCATACACACGATGACTCGAAGCCTTAAAGGCATCGTATCATATACGTCTCTACAAAACGACACATTCCTTTCTCGATTTCATCACTACCCCTAGTAGGTGAGCATGTCTCAGCACATCACAGAGTACTCTGTCTCGCGTTGGAAAGAGAGGACCTGTTCTCATACTAAGTCAACGATATCGATACAGCCACAATTGTTGTCATGGGTTGAAGGTGAGAGAACGACGATATTAAAGTCCTCTTCGACTGTCAGGAACATCATCCGCACTTTAACGGCATATGTAAATGCAGACGTAGCGTTAGCCACTTGCGCAGGTGTCGTGTTTGAGTTTGCGATATGGGTGTTGTTCCTTGTTCACTCGAGATCTGCATTCCCGATCGTCCCTGCGTCATGGACATTTGACCCGTCAAAGCTCAAGCTCCATGTTATAACATCGTCACCACCCCGTCACCATTCTATAATCATCGCAAAGCACGACACAACACAACTCGATCCTTCGTGAACTCCAAGCTCTACGCCAAGAACACTTAGACTCAAGCGCCAAACACTCCAAACTGCTCGACTCTCGACGACACTTCTACTCACCAATCCCCAATCCATTCAATCCCATCACTCCAATCTCGATACCCTCACGACTCACAACGATCATGTCTTTCCTCCGCGCAACCTCCCTCCGCCAATTCCAGGCCATTGGCACCCCAGCCCTCCGCACCCAACGCGCCGCCTTCTCCATCACCACCCGCAGCCTCGCCACATCAGACTACGGCTCCGGCAAAGGCGACCCCCGAGGCGAGAAGCCGCAAGAGCAGGGCGCCAACCCCTCCGCCGACCTCGAGCACCCCGGCCCGCCGCCGCCCAAGGAGGGCCAGGGCAGCGGCGCCGGACCGACCAAGGGCGGCAAGGAGGGCTCCAACTCCGGCAACGCCTCCGAGCAGTCGAAGAAAGGTAAGCAACAACCGCAGCAGCAGCAGCAACAACAGGAAAAGTCGTCGTCGCAGAAGAACGGCGCCCCGCAGCCTAAGATCTACAACCCTGACGGCCCGCCTTCCAAGGAGAGCGAGTCGCAGGAGGTGCGGGAGCACAACAGACAGATGGACCAGAGGACTGAGACAGCGAGCAACCAGGCCAGTAATGAAGACGTGAAGAAGGATGAGGTGCCGAAGGAGTTTTGGAAGGGTGAGTGAATCTTGCGTTGCGCTATCTTGCGGACCTTCCGTATCTTGATGGTTGAATCAGTGTGCTAATGTTCTTTGGTCAGGCAACGGACACGTCGAGAAAACCCTATGAAGCATTTGACGGCGCAACAACGCTACTGTACCACGGCCGAACAAGCTCTGTATGATTAGCTATTATGATTGGAAACTCGCAAAGAGACAGCATGGAAGTTCAAGCCAAGATTCACCAGCCCTAGCTCGGACTCAAATGTGCTTGTGCTGTTGGACGTTTGATCGTCCCAGGCCACGTACACTACAGTTTGATTCGTCATTGCACGCGTTTCAATCGTAGAACATGAAACCAGATTGATGTCAATGCTTTCATTTTCATATCTTCATCTCATCGGACTCTGACGCGAGAATCTACTGCGACACGTACTGGCCGATGTAAGAGTTGAGGTAGTCCATCTTGCCGAGCTCCACACCCTCCTTGCGCAGGATGTTGTACACGGTGGTCATGTGGAAGAAGAGGTTGGGCATGAGCCAGCCGTTCACGTAGCCGGTGGCGGTCAAGTCGGCGCTCTTGCCGGGTCCCATGCCGATGGTGATGGTCTTGTCGGCGCGGCTCTCGATCAGGGCCTTGTCGGCCTTGTTGACAATGGCGGCGATCTCGTCGATGCGGGTGTAGAAGTCGGCGAAGGTCTTCATGTCGTTCTCGAAGGTCTGGGCTTCGGTGCCGCTGAGGCGGGCGACGGCTTGCTGGGAGGTCTGAGGTTTAGGTTAGCTTTTGGCTGTTATTGTTTGATCTGGTGGTGGTGTCGTACGTTTGTGACGACGTGAACCTGGAAAGCGAGAGGGAGCATGTCGGGGTGCAGACGGGTCTCGGGGAACTCAGCGGCCTTGGGAGAGCTCTCGGCCTTCTTGAGGATGGCCTTGAGCGACTCCAAGGAGTGCTGGATCTGGACGATGGTGGCGTCGTAGATGGAGTAAGTCATTGTGGCGGTGTGAAGTGGTAGTTTTTGTTGTTGTAGTAGTAAGAGGATGTTTAGGAGAAGGAATTCGTATACTCTAGCAGAGGGCAGGACAGGGTCTCTACTATATACTATCAAAGGCAGACAGGGTCACTGCCGATTCATGTCACCGGCGTGAGATAGGCGGTAAAAAAAAAGGCTACGATACGGGGGCGGGAGTGGAGATTGTTTGGAGTCGTTCTCTCCGAGTCGAATTCCAAAGAAGAAAGTCGGGAGTGAAGATCCACTTGCTGACAAAGACCGCCTTTTCACGTCGTACACAGTCTAGGTGAGAGGGTGGTCTGGAATGTCAGGAGTCGTCGGACGCAGAGGCATTAATCTTCTCCAGTATCGATCGATACGTTCGATCTGTGGTAATGTCAATGGGAACGGAGTCGGTTTGTCGAAAGACTCGATGGTACACGTGGCAATGTTCAAGTGTCACCTGACATTGGCAAGTGAAGTGAATTGGTAGCAGCGCTCTGGACGGACAATACATACGATCTGGCAGGGTCGACGAGGAGGTGAGGTCAGATTATACCAAGGTCATGTACATGTTATAGTGCTAAGGATGCTTGCGTGCTCGTGAGACATCGGCTCCTTTGGCCTTGGCATGCTCCTCGTCCATCAGCTTCCCCGTAACGCGAGTTGTATGCCTCGTCATAGCTCGTTCCATACTCTACATAAAAAGCATTGAATACCACCACCGAAAATGGCTGATGAAGACAAGGACAAGGCCGAGAAGGTGGCAGCTGCCAAGAAGCGCGTATGTGATCGTTGACAATGCCATCCGAAGTACAACCACTAACACAAGCACTAGTACGAGCAATTGAAGAAGCAAAAGGCAAAAGAGAGCAAGAAAGGTACAAGCAAAAAGAAGGCCGACAAAGCAAGCGAAGAAACTGCATCGGCAGAACCCAGTACCGAAGACGCAGCTCCCACAGAAGACAGCGAACCAGCAACCGCCGACGATGCAGCAGAGCAAGGGGAAGCTGTAACAACAGATGAAAAGGACACCACTGAGTCGCAAGAGCCTTCGGAATCACAGCAGTCCAAGGAACGATCCAAATCTTTCAAGACGGGTGAATCCGGCGCAAGCTCATCCAGCGCTTCAGCAGAAGTGCAGGAGCTATACCGCAAGCAGGCTGCGCGCATTGAGGAGTTGGAAAAAGAGAACAAGGACTACAAGAGCTCGCAAGAAGATGTCGCGACGCGGTTGGCTAAGACGGAAGAGGAGCTTGAAAGCTTGAGAGAGAGCACCAGCGATGTAGCAGAGCTCAGGAGCAAGGCCAAGGAAGCCGAGAAGACAAGCACGGAGCTGGCATCTGTACAGAGACAACTCTCTCAAGCACAACAAGCTGCCAAAGGCAAGGAAAGGAGACAATCTGGTCCCAGCCCCGAAGTCAGCGAACAGCTGGCGAAGACGACATCCACAATCGAGTCCCAGGAACTTGAGATGAGCAACCTCAGGAACCAAGTCAACAGCCTCACCAGCACCCTCACAGAAAGAGAAAGCACAGTCAAAGAGCTCGAACAGCGAGCCACCGCAGCAGAACGCCAAGTCGACGCGACAAAACAAGAACTCGACTCCCTCAAAGTCTCCATGACCTTCGGCGCCGAAGACTCCTCCAAATCTACAACAGAAGACCCCGAAACCCTCAACAAGCGCATCGCAGTCCTCGAGTCCGACCTCCGCACCGCGCACGCCAACCTTGAAGTCGCCTCCGAACGCGCCGCGAGCCTCGAGCAAAAAATCGAAGCCCTGACGAAACTCCACCGCGACGCCAGCGCAGCCGTGCAAGCCAAGGACAAGGAACTCGGCGACGTGCGCGCCGAACTCAAGCGCCGCGACCGGCCCTCGCACGTGCGTGACGCCAGCGAGTTCAGTCTGCAGGACGAGGAGACCGAGACGGGCCAGCTGCAGTCGCGCCTGCGAGCGCTCGAGGCTGAGAACTTTGATCTCAAGCGCGGCGTTTGGCGCGAGCGGCGCGCGGAGTTGCAGCCTGGTATGGACGAGCACGAGGCCGGTCACGAGTACGAGGACGTCGACCTTAATGGGCCTGCGTCTCCTTCGTTGGCGCGCCACACATCCTCTTTCCAGGATGTGATCAGCAGCGGCATTTCAGCTTTCACCGGCCGACCGCGCGGTGTGGCTAGTCCATCTGCAGACCAGGCGAAGGGAAACCGGCCGCGAAATCAGAGCATGGGCTTGTTGAGTGATGACGACGACGGATTCGACGAGGAAGCTTTCCGCCTCGCGCAGGAGGAAGATGCCAAGAGGCGTATCGAGCGGGTGAAGGAGGTCAAGCGCGGCTTGGAGCAGTGGAAGGGTTGGAGGTTGGATTTGGTGGATGTGAGGGCTGGAGGCATTGGCGCTGGACGGGAGTGTGGGCCGGCTTTCGAGGTTTAGGACTTGTATTGACCTGACGAGCATGAGGGTGGCTAACGACAGATGCACGAAATATGATTGGTTTATGCCGTGATTCTCGACACTTCTCCGAAGCTTGATTCTCTCTACCCGGTATGTTCCTCTATATTTCTCATAATTCTATCCGACTTCTAAGAATTTAACTTTATGTAAATACTTAACGACCTGTTAGCTAGGATTTAGTCTCCTCGGAAAAGAACAACAATTGAACTTCGCTTTAAAGAGTTTATCAGAAATGACATCACTCTGTCATCACTCTTCAGTTAAGAGATATCAAGTCGTATACGAATACAATATGGACTAAACTTCTCACATTGCAATGGCTACATCGAAGCGAAATGACAACGAGCAGCGGCAACAGCAACAGTACGATCTTGTCACTTTACTATCCAACCTAGGCCATAATGAGCTCTTTATCGAAACTATCCAGGATGTCGCGAGTAGCATGAGGAATGATATCGAAAACATCTTCACTACATCCAATGCCATCAAGAATGACAAGCATGACCACATTGAAACTTACTCGGACGCCTCTGTAGCTGACAACTCCCTGAACAATCCCAACGAGCTGATGATGTTTGATGCATGGAGCAATGACCCAAACATTGCTTCAAAGCAAGAACACGAATCCTCGAAGGAGCAGTCAAAGGCGCACAAGCAGCAGGCCAAAGCCCGGAAGCAGATCGTCAAGCGAAAAGAGAAAAAGCAGGTTTCTAGTACGAAAGAGCGAGAAAAGCATCAAGCGACAATCGAGAAGGAGGTCAGCTCAGATGAGTTTTGCGAGCTCAGAGACAAGTCACTACAGCATTTTGATACATGGTCCACACAGGGACTGGGGCGGATCACAGATGAGCTTCGACTTGAGACGCAGGAGCAGCAAAGTCTCGAAAATCAGCCAGGAAAAGCGAAGCCGCTAATTGACCTGCCGGAGCCGCATCGGGTGCTCATATTACACAGCTGTCTTCTGCTCTTGCTAGGACTAGAACACTACCCGCCCGAATCCCGGATTTTCCTCAAGCGACTGTCATCGCATCTCGACCTTTCCAGCAATGTCCTCGTCAGAGAAGAGAACAAAGTCGCCCAAGGACTTGCCCACGCTGCCAGCTCTGAGATGAACGCAGACGAAGAAACGAAGGAGCAGAACCACAAGAAGAAGGCCGCTCGTAGGTGGATGATAGGTGCGAGCGCTGCGATTGGAGCAACTCTCATAGGGGTCACAGGCGGCTTAGCAGCGCCTCTTCTTGCTGCAGGCGTCGGCGGAGCAATGGCAGGTATCGGCTTGGGATCCACTGCAGTTGCAACCTATCTTGGCGCTCTGGCCGGCAGCGCTCCGTTGATAGGTGCTCTTTTCGGTGCATACGGGGCCAAAATGGCTGGTGAGCTTGTCGGGAACTATGCGAAGGAAGTTTCAGACTTTGCATTCGTTCCGGTTCGTCAGTCTACGTTCACGAGAGACGCAGCCAGCCGTCGCTTGCGGGTCGCGATAGGCATTTCCGGCTGGGTGACTGAGGATTCTGAGGTTGTAAAGCCCTGGCAGTTCATCGGCAAAGAAGGCTTCGAATCGTATGCGTTACGCTGGGAGTTAGAGATACTGCTTGACATGGGACACGCAATGGGTGCATACGTGCAAAGCGCCGTTTGGGGATTCGCCAAAGGCCAAATCGTCTCGAAGACAGCCTTCGCTACGCTATCTGCAGCACTCTGGCCATCTGCCGTTGCGAGGGCGGCGAGGCTGATCGATAACCCATTCTCCCTGGCTTTGCAGAAGAGTGTCAAAGCGGGTCGTGTACTGGCTGATGCACTATGTAACAAAGTCCAGGGCGAACGACCAGTGACCCTGCTCGGCTATTCTATGGGTGCCCGGGTAATAGTCTCTTGTCTGGAAGAGCTGGCCAAACGCAAAGCCTTCGGAATCGTTGAGAACGTTATAGTAGCCGGCGCGCCAAATTCCCGAAACACCAAAGTATGGCGACGCATTCGAGCGGTGGTCTCCGGACGAGTTGTCAACGCCTACTCGACCAACGACTACCTCCTCGCTTTCCTTTTCCGCACACACAATTTGACAGCCGGAGTAGCCGGCTTAATGCCCATCGAAGGCGTCTACGGCGTGGAAAACGTGGATGTCAGCTCCATTCTCAGCAGCCATTTCCAGTATCGATTCATGAGTGGGCAGATCATGTCAGCATGCGGCTTCGATGAAATCGATCACCAGGCCGTCGAGCGTGAGATTGAGCGAATGCAGAAGCAGAGTGTGCAAGTGGACAAGGAGCGGGCGAAGAAGGAGCACATAGCGCGAGAGGAGAGTCTAACTCCAGAGAAGGAAGCAGAGAAGATGGAGGAACAACTCAAACAGAAGAAAAGGTCGAGGAAAGGGAAGGTGGACGATGCAATGAACGGAGTGAGACGGAAATTCTCGACCATGTCAATCAGCCGGCGTGAACAAGGCGACAACGCGAACGAGTATAACATGGACGTTTCGACGAAGACCAATGGTTCGAAGACCAAGCCATCGGGCTTGAAGGGATCGAAATCGACGGGAAAGGCACTAGGTGGATTTGTACCTGGCCCAGTGTAGTAGACGATCCCACATGGATTGCAAATCTCTTGTTCTGGTGTGATACCGCTGTCTACCAGCTTCTGGTAATATTTCAGGAGAAGGAAATCACTCCCTCCCAAAGCATATATACACTTCAACCAAAAAGCCAGCATGACCTCAACCTGTCTGAGGCTTTGGTCACGCCTCTTTCTGTCTGCCCTTCTGGGCTTCGCCACATGGCGTTACCTACGGCATACGGAGTGTGGTACGGCGTCGCTTCGCATTAGACGATCAGATCAAAGTCGCCAAGAGCTGCATTGATGACTTTCTCCTGCCCTTCTCTGTTGGAATCGCAGTTGACCAAGACGTTATCAGGTTTGATATCTGTCAGATATGGAGGTCAGCCCCAAGTATAGGTATAGATGCAATAACATTCCAAGTAGGAGATAATACCAAGGTGAATCCACTCTTTGTTGTGAAGCTCTTGTATCGCCTCACCTACTTGTCGCAGAATCTTCTTGCGTCCTGCTGTTGGAAATTCAGGGTTGCCTTGGATCACAGCAAGGAGGGTACTATTGAAGTAGGGAAACACCAGCACACCTTCTTCTTCGTTGCAATCAGTGTGTGCTCGAAGTCGACTGGAGCCCGCGAGTTCCGAAGCAAGGCGCTGGGACAAATCGTAAAACTGCCCGGGCACGCGCTTGACAACAAAGGACTCGTCTCCAGAGCTTAGTATGTATGATCTGTCAGTCTGTATCTGCGGTATATATATGATTGAACCTACTTGGCCATGAACACGCTGAGCGCAGGGTCTGTCCGATGGGGTTGGAGCACTTTGCCTCGTGTGTATCTGCGACCAAACTCACCCGCGAAAGTGGATGTCATTCTCACAGTCACAAAGTTGGTCCTCGCAAGTAAGGCGTTACGATGGGTAAAGCGATTCAGGAACATCAATAGAAAGACAGTGAGCGTTCAGGCCGAGCTTTGTTCGTGCTCAAAGTACCTCAGCAAGAAGGCTAACCCTGAACTACTTCGGTGATCTTCTCTGCTTGTGATTCATGTCTAGTGTCTCATTGGTTTTGGGATGATTCCGATGCACGAAAGTTGCTGATACCACCCTATTAACAGACGAACTTTAGCATGAACTGCATGTGAGGTTTGACGTTTTGCAGACCACTCCAAGCAATGACGTCAACTCGGCCAATTATCTTGAGGTTGGATGAACCGCTCGAGTTCAAGGTCTTGCCTCTAGACAACCAAAGGAAGGCCTAATGGTTCGTCGAATCAGCCATATTGACGGTTGTTTTCAAGACCGTTGTACTAAAGTCAAACGCGACTTGCGAGACTGTAGACTAGAACATCGACATCTCAATGGCAACTTGGCGAAATTTAGCCAGCAAGGTCGCCGATTTCACCATGCGTAGTCGGCCGCTCCAGTGAGAGGCCAGAGCCCGGGGTCGTAGTGCGATTGATTCATGTGTGTTATGAATCGTTATAATCGCCGAGTGACAACCACCGTCTGTCATGAATTGGCTCATATAACCTGTCAGTACCACGTCAACGCGAAGCGTAGCCTCCAGTTCGAAGATATGGCAACGATGACCGCGCTGGAATAATGAGTCCTCGAGCATCACAAAGGCCTTGACCAGACAAAGTGTTGCCGTTCGGCAGTCATCGAAAGGCCGGAGGTTGCGCGACTGGATGCCCGCGTAGAGCTCTCACGCAATAGCAATCTCACCGCAGTCTCCAACCCTGATTCAAGTCTCGTTTCTCCGAGCCATGTTCATCCGACTGGCATATCCTCATGCATTTTTTTCCAAGATGTCCAACATTCATCCCCCTCACTCCGCCTTCGGCGCAAAGAACATGTCCTTGTAGTACTTCGCCTCAGCAATACTCTCCAAGATATCCGCCTTAGCCTCATGCTTCCCAGCCTTCGCCGGACTCTGTTTGATAACCTCCAGCGGCGCCCACCTCTTCGCCGCCTCCTTGATAGCACTGACGTCGAAAATCCGATGGTGCAGCCACGACACGACCGGCCTCCAAGGGTCCGCGCGCAAGAACCTCTGGTCGGCGTGCACAGTGTTGCCGGCCAGCAGGGCCTTTTTGCGCTCGGGACAGTGCGACTTGATGTAAGCGAGGAGTTCGTCGGAAGCTTGCTGGGCGGTTGTGGTGGAGTCGAGGCAGGCTTGGGTGAGGCCGGAGTCGCGGTGGTGCGAGGTGCACCATTCGCCCATCTGGTCGAGTTGTTCGCGCGAGTGGTGGATGGTGGCTTCGTAGCCTTCGTCCAGCATGTTTAGCTCGTAATCGGTGACGAAGCAGGCGAGCGACATGATTGTGTCTTTGCTGGTGTCGAGGCCGGTCATTTCGCAGTCGATCCAGACTAGAGGGTGTTTGGAGCGCGATTCGGGCATTGCGGCGGTGTTGTGTGGATGGAGGTGGTGTTTGGAGTGTAGAGATGTTCCTTGTAGCTGTTCGGGGTTGGCGAGTATGAATAGTCAGAGTTCAATGATGTTGTTTGCAAGGTGCTCGTCACTTGTAGTTTTTGTCATCGTCATGGGTCGAACGTCGAGGTGAAAGCTCCAGTCTTGTCGCCTGCACTCAGCATCACCACGACTCGCTCACTCAACTCACAATTTCGCAACATGAGTCTCCGAATCATTACATATCAAAATAGACATCAACAACGCTCATACAATGTACCGTCTACGATGGAACCCTTCATCTGGTTCACATATCGCCAAACATCATTCTACCAACAGTGGCATACTATCACCCATAGCATGTACAAGACATTTCATTGAAGAAAGAACCTAGCCCCTCTGTACACATATCACATCCAAGCCCTTTCAACGATCCTCACCCAACACCGCGACCCTTCATACCAGACTTCCCCGACTCTTCCTCCCATCACTCTCCAAAGTCTCCTGGCTCACCCGCGGCGTATTAAAACCACTCGTCAAAAACTCAGTAGAAGGCCGCGGGTGCTCATCATAAAACCCAATCATAGGCTGATGTGCATCGTCAGTCTTCCCTCTACCACCAGCAGCAGCAGCAGCAGCAGCGAAGGCCTGAATCCCGTCTGGACGCCGCGAGCAGCAGTCTGGGTTGTAGCAGCAACAAACCGAGTCGGATCGCAGAGACCAAGAGATCAGAGGGAAAGTGCGCAGCGCGAGATATACGTGAATGACACTAGGTAGTCAGTAAGGTCGGCCTTGGACGGGAAGAGATAAATGTTGTAGGTGAACTTACAAGTTGACCATCATAGGCATGGTCCCGTACGTACCCAGCATGAGCAAGCCGTCGCGTTCCAAGTCCGTCAATCTGCCCTCCGACATGGAAATCCAACTAGAAAAGAAATATTTCTTAGCAATCCAGGACGACAATGAGATGAGAGAAAACTGGAGTGAAAGTCCGACGAACCTAGGCAGGAGCACCGAGATCAAGAACATCGCGATAAGCAGATCAATGAAAAAAGTGGTCTTGGGCGACAGGGGTGTGCCATTGATCTTGAGAAAACTGAATGCGGACGAGAAGAACATAGGCGCGATTCCAACGACTGGCAATGGCAACGCGCTGATGATACCGCATGGTAGGAGCAGGGCGACCGCAGGGACGAAAGCACAGGTTGCCACGATGCGTGGGGCGCGGTGTTGGTCTGCCTTCTGAGGCGACGATAGTGTGTGATCCAGGGCCATTGAAAGATGGGAGTCTTGTCTGATATTGAGACGACGATGGAGGCGGACCGTGATCGGTGAACGTGAACGCGACTGCAGGACTAGCGACAGAAAGGAGTGAAAGGAACGGCCCGAATTGGAAGGAAGTAGAGTCGAATGTCTATTTTTGTTGTATCATTTTAATATCGTTGTTGAAAGCTAACTATTCTAGGCTGCAGGATTTCTGAAGGATTCGAGCTCTGACCTGAACCACGAAACCAGGAAGCAGTCCTTCGCCGTGACCTCCCTCCGTGTATGCAGAAGTATGTCGAACGCACGATCTCTCCGGTACTGACATGTTGAGGATATTCTAGAGCTGCTAGTACTACCAACTACGATATTGTACTCCGGTGAGATACCCGTGGTTTATGTCTAGTGTCTCATTGGTTTCAGGATGATTTCGATGCACGAAAGTTGCTGATACCACCCTATCACATATCAACAGACAAACTTTAGCATGAACTGAGGTCTTGAAGTACTCTTTATCCACTACAAGCCAAGCTCGCGTTATGCATTCACTACATCATTTCTCGAAAGAACCGTGAACACTTCGTGTATCATTGAAATTCATCCCGTAAACTCGAAGCATTACATTACCCAGCCATCTCCAACAAACACAAACTCCCTCTCCACCCGCCCGCTCACGACATGTGAGCGAACGAAGCGATGAGAAAAGACTGCCGCGCATCTCGGCTCTCTCGAACCGAAAAGTACAAACAGGACGCCGGACAGCCAACACGTCAAGCCGTAAAGGCATGACGATAAACTGCCAGCGAGGTTTTCCAGGTTCGTCAGGACTTGCTCGATCGAAACCAAAGCCGAAGCCGCAACGAAGACAGGACTACCGATATTTCTGAGGTCTGCTAGACCTGCTTCTTGGGCCCCCAATGAGTCAACCACCCCCAAATCCCACTTGTGTTCCAGTGTTGCGGATCGCTGTCATGTTAGTGGACCTTGCCAGTGCTGATATGTTCTTCACGACAACGGGTTGGAGCAAGAAAAGAAAGAAAAGACACTCTGATACATCGCTTGCTTGCTCGACCGCTCTGTGCTAGGTTAGAGCGTCGACTCGAAGTTGGCACTCACATGATGTCTGTGCATCTGGTCGAGTGCCACCTAAAGAGTAGAAGCATGTCATCTGTAATCGTGCAGGGGTATCATGTAAGCAAGTCGCTAGGAGGGGACCAAGGAACTCCACGTTACCAGCGGATAACCAGGCTTCATCATCATCTTCTCCTCCCATCCATCACTCGGTCCGCTCATCTTTTGCTCTCCTGGTTATTTCCTGCTTGGTATTAGGCCTTCCCTCCAGTAACTTGGTTTGGAGCGCCCTTGTTCATTTGCTTCTTCTGCAACTTCTGGGCGCGACGTTTCTCCTTGCGTCTCGCTTTGGCCTTTTCATCCTTAGAGGGTGCTAGCGGTGCGAGTTCCAGGAATTGTTCCGGAGGACCATTCGTGTCGCCTCCCGGCGCAAGTCTGCGGGACCGTCTCAGTTTCTTCTCCTCGGCCTTTGTTGGAACGTTGGCGGCGGTTGGCGGTGCGGCACTGTTGACACTATCCTGGTTAGTATACATTCAATCGGACATGTCCATCGATGCTGACGAGTCCGGCGATTGCGGCGATGCAGTTCCATGTGATGTGTACGGCGGCGGCGGCGGCGGCGGTGGCGGTGGTGGGGTCTCATTGCCATCCGAAGGTGGAGGAGGGATGCTCCCTACACCGTGACGATGTGGAGAAGGGGAGTATGAGAATCGGGGAGGGTTCGAACGAAAGTGTAAGGGTGCAGTGTGAAGTTGAGTAGGGGAGGTGTGATCAACGCCACTATCAGTGCGAAAAGGAATATCTGCCGCTTGGGCGACATACATCGAATCAAGCGGAGCATACTGACTCTGTGATATGGCAGTCTGCCTGCTGGCTTCCTCGGCGGCAGCGCGTCTCTTCGCCTTTTTGTTAGGCTTCGTCCTCGGAGGTGGGGCCTGTACACCCGGTGGCAAGACAGGAGCTGGCGCAAGTGCAGGCGCTGAAGCGGGTGCGCCGTTGCCATAAAGACGCCTCAGCCGGTCGCGCTGTTCATTCACAGACTGGTAGTTGCCACCAATGATGCACTCCAGGATGCTGGCGGTGCTGATTTGCCCTGATGAGAGGCTCGACATGTAACGCTGAAGATCACTGTAAGCACTGCGGAAGCGACCGAATACGGTGTCGATCTTGTGCGAGCCTCCAGAAATGTCGTTGTCAGGGTTGTTTGGATCAATGATGGTCAAGCGGTCCTTGTTCTGCATCATTCTCGGGTGCTTGTCCTTGTCGTAATGGTAAGGAGGATACATGAGGATTCCAGTGCTTCTGATGTCGATCTTATTGCCGTAGAAGTCCAGGAGCTTCATGAAGATTTCACCGTAGTGCTGGGAGGGATCCATGGCCCCAGACTGAATCTCAGGCATGGTCTGTAAGATGTGCGTTACGAGGCAGATGGTCGTGAAACCGCCCACGCCACCGCAGAAGACCTCGTTGATCCCACGCATGACAAGCACTTGCTTCACAAGAGCCACGAGGACTGGCAGGGCAGGATACTGCTCCTTCCAAGCTTCGAAAGTTTTGAGAGCGGGGAAGCCAGAGTTGTTCTCAAACGAAATGTCGACCTTGATGCCAGTGCGCTTGTCGGTGAATTTCACGATTGGCACCTTGGACTTTCCAATAAACGTGGCTGTGTTGGGCTTTGCGATTCCAAGCTTCTCCATGTGGTTAGAGATCCCTCTCAATTGATTCTGAGACTGGCCAATCTGACGGACTCCGCTGCTCAGAAAAGATCTCGACATCACGACCAAATCCATATCAGCAGTGGGCAAGTACAGCCCGGATGCGAAAGACCCAAAGCAGTGAACCTCTGCGTTGGCAGCGTGGCCGTTAGCCCCACCCCAAGCCCGGATCGCAGCTTGCACTCTGACGACAAGATCAAGACGAGCAGCTTGCTCGTAGTCGCGAGGCTTTACGTACTCGTAAAAGTCGCAAATCTCTTTGTGTAACCTGCAAAGGCGTAAGTGCCGCAAATGTTCCTCAGGGATCTGCTGAACGTACCTTAGTCCAACATCGGCAGTATCTTGGTGGTTAGTGGTACTCCATGGGGCCACTGTTTGGCCTTCTATCGACTGCCACTCCTCGACGACATCGCCAAATTGGCGGATGTCGCGAGACTTTCGCTTAGGCGGGCGCGACACATGCTCTGGAACGATCGAGTGTTGTGGGCTGTTGTAGCTTGCACCACTGGAGGGCGATGAATTGCCCTGCTGGCGCTTGTTCGTAGGCGTGCGTGAATGTGACGACCCATTGCTCGTCTCTGGCGCAGTCGCGGCTGAAGTCTTCTGGTGGAAGGAATCGCGGTGACTGAAAGTCGGCTCACCAGTGCGCGCGGGCGACTTAGCCGGTGGAGGAGGAGGAGAATCCATCTCAGCGTCGCCTTCGTCGTCGAAGTTGAAGGAGATGAAGTCCGCGTTGTCAGCAACTTTGTCAGTTTTGGGTGCTGCTTCATTTTTGGCCTTGCGAATAACTTGAACAATATCCTTCTTGGGAGCACCAAGAGTCTCTGGCGGAGGCAGCGCTGTGTACGGGTCCGGGTTCGACCACTTGGGAGCGGCGGACGCATCGGAGGCTTCAACCTTTGTGCGCTTGCGAGGTCCATCGTCGTCGGAGTTGTCTTCCTCACTGGACTCGACCTCTGCAGCGTCCTTGAAGCGATGGTGGCCTTCGTCCATGCCTTCGAACTGTTCCGGAGTGGTTTCACGCGATCCGGCCAGCTTGTTCAGAATGGCGCGGTCATGTGCTGGCTTTGGGCCAAAGCCGCGGTAGCCTCCTCGACCACGCGGAGCGTTCGATCCTCTTCCGCGCCCTTCGTGGCGGGGTCGTCCACCATCTCTGTCGAACCTCCTAGGTCTGTCGTGGGTGGCGCGCGCAGACTCGGGTGCGAAGCCGTTCGGTGCCCTCGGGCCAGGGGCGTCGAAAGTGAAGTTCTGCTCAGGACGATAGCTCTGACCGCCAGAAGCGGCGCCTCTGAAAGTGAAGCCACCTCCGCTGGAGCTTCGAGATTGGTCATGGAACGACGGTGGTGGTCCCGGAGGGCGGTAGGACGAGGTGCCAGGCGGCGGGCGCGAATCGTAGTAATTCGACGGGGGAGGCGGAGGGTATTGATCGTATTGCTGTTGGCGATAGTTGCGGTCGCGCGATCTGTCGTATCCAGAGTCTTGGTAACGGTTGCGGTCGTTGTGACCACCGCCGCCGCCACCACCTGGGCGATAACTGTCGCCCATTGCGATGCGCCGAAGCGGGTGTGTGGAATTGGCGGATTACACTGGAGTGAAGTGGTGTTGCGGTGTTACGGTGGTTGAGATGAATGTAGTTCTCGTTGGGTGTGGTGAAGAGAGCAGGTTGGAGCGCGGGCGTAAAAAGTCGAGGGTCGCGTTCAGTCGCATTCGATTCGCAGTCGCAGTCGCAAAAAGTCGAGAGTTGAGGAAGTCGCGCGTCAATGAGCGGCGGCGGGCAGGTGCGTCAGACGTTTCTTGGCAAAACGCTGTTCACATCAACCCCAACTCTGACCCTTATCCTTTCTCTCGGCTATTACATGTAAGCTCCTCGAATAGGCCGGGAATAGCCTTCACGACAAGAATAGCGTACGAAGAGCTTGATTGACCTCGGGGCATCTGGCGTCACTACTGGACTTGTATACATTTGTTTTCCATTGCATATCGATCGATAAACAGGTAGCTTCACTTTCAATCTTCCTCCCTCTGCTAATCTCTTGATCGAACTCGGTCAGACCATCCACGTGTGCATCTCCAACTCTGCATCGGAGTGTCGACAACATATCTTAGACCATGGTGCTGAGCAACGGTCAAACCAATGGAAACACCAACGGACACTCAGCACAGTCAGCCGTAACAAAACTACTGGCCTCCTTCGTCGCGGATGCCCAACCCTCACAGCTCACGACAGAACTTCGAGCCAAAATCAAAGAAGTCCTCATCGACTTTATTGGCGTCGTTGTTGGCGCACTCGGAAATGCAGATTCTACCGAGCCAATATACAAAGCCATCGTTACTCTGCAAGGCGCTGGAAACACAGGAACATGCTCGGTCCTCGGAAAAGGTAAACCACACATGCTTCCTCAGTATGCCGCCCTCCTCAACGCAGCTTTCGGCCATTCCCTGGACTTTGACGACACCTACGCTCCAGGAACCGTCCACGCGGGCGTGACAGCGATATCAGCCGCCCTGACCCAAGCCGAGATGCTGGGAGATGACTCCAGTAGTGAACGCTTCATGCTCGCCATCGCAGTCGGTTACGAGGTAACATGCCGTCTTGCCCACGAGCTTGGCTACGAAGCCTACAGCCAGGGCATGCACAACACGTCCACGGCCGGTGTCTTCGGTGCAGTATCAGCTATTGCTGTCCTCAGAAGCCTACCCGCAGAGACCATCGAAATGGCCTTTGGTCTCGCCGGCAGCAAAGCAGCAGGTTCAATGCAATACCTCGACAACGGCTCTTGGAACAAACGCCTTCACCCAGGGTTTGCCGTCCACGACGCCTTCATGTGCATCAACCTGGCCGAAGCGGGCGTGATAGGCGCCACTCGGATCATCGAAGGCAAGATGGGCTTCTTGCACGCCTACAGCCCGAACAAAGACAAAGACCTGCACCGCCTGACAGCGAATCTGGGCTCCGACTGGGAATGGCTGAAGTCGAGCCTGAAGCCCTACCCAGCCTGCCGCATGACCCACGCCCTCATCGAAATCGCAGGCAACCTCCACGACGCCCACAACAACGGCAACGTCAAGCCCTCAGACATCGAGAGAGTAACCCTAACAATGACAGCCGCCAACTTCTCCCTCGTCGGCGACCCAACCCCGAACAAAATCCACCCAGAAAACGTCATCGACGCCCAGTTCTCAGCCTACTACCAGGTAGCCAACGCCCTGCTCTACGGCTCCGGCACCGGAATGCAAGCCTACCACAAACTCAGCGACGCACAGATCCACAGTCTCTGCGACAAGATCTCCGTCGAAATCGACAACAGCATCAAGCAGTTCGGCGCGAAGCTAGAGATCACTTGGTCAGACGGCGCCTCAGAGACGATCGATCAGGCGTTCCCGCTAGGCGAGCCAGAGCACCCGTTCACGCGCGACCGCGTGGATGAGAAGTTCGTGTCGCTGGCGGCTCCGGTCTATGGCAAGGGGAAAGCGGCGGAGATCATCAAGCTGATTGATTCGTTGGAGGAGCACAGCGTGGAGGACCTGCTCGTGAAGACCAGGTGAGCGGATGGGCGGTTGATGAGATAGACGTTGTGATGACATGTTGCATGTTGCATTTTGTTCTTTCTGTGTTTTGGTTGCGCGGCTTCATTCTGATTTGACATGGAATTTGTTTACATGTGCTGTAAGTACCTACAAGTCTAAATAGTCGACGATCTGACTGCTGTTCTCTCCACGTCTGTCTCCCTTGCCATAGACCGTTGGAGTGAGAATCTAGTATGAGACAGAGACCAACAATGGGCTAGGCCGACCAGGAAAGTTGACTTGAGGAAAAGGCGAGACAGCTTACCCCTTTTCGATTTTTAGACCGTACATGTAGTTGCTAGCTCGATGAGTCTGGATGAACTGTGGCTGTATGAGTTGATACGTCTCATTCTATAATAATGAGGTCTAACACGTACCTGATACTCTAGTCGATACAAACCTAGTTTACCGCGGGGACAACACTACCGCGCTCATCTCGTCATACGTGCCACGAGTTAGGTGTGAGAATGAAGACGGCAATCGGAAGCATTCTTCATTGGCTGGCTTTGATGCAGGACTTTCAAAACAACCTTATTTGTGCCTTCCAAGGTTCCCGCCGTCACCGTCCCATCCACCGATATGAGAGGAAAAAGAAGAAAAAAAAGAAGAAAGGAGGCAGAAAAATTGTGGACAAACAGACGCAAAATGTTAAAAGAGGACTCCTCGCTATGCCTTGCCCTGTCCTGCCCTGCCCAAGCCCAGTATGTTTCTTCCAGAGGAGAATCCTCGTCGCTTTCGCCTGTGCGTGAAATACTTCCATAACCACCACCACCAGGATGACTTTGCTGCTCCCGCGTGCCTCGCTACCCATTTCCAGCTACCTTATGTTCTTTTTCCCGTGCAGTCACATTCTGCAGTATGTGCAAGGTTTCCATCTACAAAGTTATCTCGCTCAGAGAACAGGTTCCGTGTCTCTCCTCCCCTAAGGAGCGCTGGTAACGTTCAGAGCAGGAATGTTGGGCGTCTCCTTTGCTTCGCCCTGGATCGACGGGCTGCCAACATCCGGAGTCGCCTGGTGCTCGGCCTTGCTGCCCTTCTCGCGCCAGGTGCTGACGGCCGGTACATCGGCGTAGATACGCTCTTCCTCGGTCTTGTACGCGCGTGGCGTGAGCTTGATAAGGCAGTGCAGCGGGACGTTCATCCAAGGGCTCTTGTCCTGCGCGGAACCCATGAAGTAGGCGTAGATGCAGCGCAAGACGGCCTGGTGTGTGACGATGAGGATGTTCTCGCTGCGCTCCAGCTCCATGATGATGGGCTCGAGGCGGATGACGACGTCGCGGTAGGACTCGCCGCCAGTGTAGCGGTAGTTGTACTTGTCGGCGTCGCGGGCTGCAAAGTCGTGAGGGTATTGTTGCTCGATTTCGGCGTAGGTGAGGCCGTCGCAGACGCCGGAGTCCAGCTCGTCCAGCGCTTTCCAGGACAGCTTTTCGTAGGGCAGGTGGTGTGCAGTTTGAGCCGTGCGTTTGAGGGTGGAGGTCCACACTGTGAGAGGACGGTCGCCGGCCGATTGCTTAACAAGATCGGGCAAGACTTGGGCGTACTTTTGGCCGCGTGCAGAAAGGTTGGCGTCTCCGCCGATTTGGCCAGAAACGTTGTACATGGATTCGCCGTGCTGGTAATGAAGGTCAGTTTAGGGTAATTTGCAAGACTTGATGTGGCGGACGTACTCGACTTATCCAGATACTTCTGGGTTTGATGTGAAGATTCATGAGGTAATACACCACACGCGATTGTAGATAATCGTGTATCCTGTTGATGATGACCTGGCTGCCAACGTCGATGATCTTGCAGTATGTCATGTCGGCCTCATCCTCGTCCAGTGTCTCGTAGACCTTCTCGTACATTGTAATCCGCTGTCTGAAGTCGAGCGCCGCCTGTTCCGGGTCCTGCCCTTCGTAGTCGGGGCTGGTCGTCTTGACCTCGCGAATGTTGGACATGATCACGTCCTCATCCTCGCACTTGCTCTCAACAAACAGGGTCTCAACACCCTCAGCATCGCAGACGTCCTTAATCCAGCGGCGACGGCTCTTGGTGCTGTTTGTGGCGTCGAGAATCGCAATGAGGTTGTTTTGTCCCTTGAACCACTTCAGCATGTCGGCGACGGCAGCCTCAGCGGCAGCTCTGCGAAGTCGCTCGCCCTCTTTGTTGTTCGTGTCGAAGAAGTCTGCTGTCGGTTGCGGAGTATCAGTGCGGCGGTAGTTTCCGACATTGAAGCATTTCGCGGTGATCGAGAGCCAGCCCAGATACCGGACAACTGTGAGATGGGAATTAGAGGGGAGTTCTTCAGCGAATGTACGCCCTTGGACGACTGAAGCATACCTTTTTGTGCAATCAAACTCTTGCCTCTGGCAGGTAGACCGACCATGACAACGCATATCCGAGTGTCCTCTACTTGGACGCCGACTCCATTGACTTTGGAGCTGGGCCTGGTCCTCGAGGCGGGGAACATGAATTCGCCCTGGGGAGACCATGCGGTGCTGGTGCGGCGTGTGTCCGCGATGGCGGTGTTTGCGACGGATTTGGGAGGAGGCATGGCTGACGGCATTGCGTGTGGGGGTGAAGGTGAAGGTGCGAGAGTTGTAGGTGTGTTCGTAATGGGACTTTCGAGACTTTCTTGTTGGATCAGGGGACGATAGCGATAGCGGCAGGCGAGGAGTGAATTGTTCTTGCAGTCTGAGATGTGGTGTGGTCCTTCCTTCCTAGCGACTTCATGTGCAGACCAAAAATCGGTCGGATGCGAGTCGAGATTGAAATGCGCAGGTTGAGGGCGACGGCGTGAGGTAAATGCGGTTTGATGGGTTACCGGAAGCTCAAAGCCGATGGCGGGGTGGGACCGCGGTTGAAGTTCAAAAGATGGGAAGTTCAGCTGAAAGAGAGGAAGTGAGGTTGACAGCTGTTTGTTGGAGTTTTTCTCGGTAGGTTTGGTAGGTTTGGTATGAGGTAGGAGGAGTGACGAGTGAGTGAAAGATCGGCTCGGCAATGGAGATAGATGATAGACTACCTTTGGCTGCACATGCACTACAGTAGACACGACGATTTCACGTCTCTCGACTTCATCTCTGGAAACACGACAAGAATCACTCAACGGCGCGATTGCGGGGACCGAAAGGACCTGGAGCCGACGCATTATTGCTCGTGATGATGCCTGAGTACGAAGCACATGCCCCACGGCAAAACAGATGACAACGAATGACGCTACCTTCACCGACAAGACCCATTCTCTCAAACCAATCGCCGCCCCGGGCAATCCTAGAGAGTCCGCGGTGGCTGATGCTCGCCGCCGAGAACCGGAGCCTGCCGGACTCGTCCGCCTGTAAGCGTGAGACTGAGCATCCGACCGACTGTCAGCTGCAAAATGATTCTTCCATCATCTGCACGTACGTTTGGTTTAGAGAACCATACGTGTAAACACTGGTGAGGAAATGCACGTGATTTGACAAAACGCGACGTCTCTCACACACGCGACATGTGTCTCTGCTGCTCAAGTCAATCACATCAGTCAACTTTTGCTCAGTCAAGGATTCGCCCGGTTCCTGCATCAACAAAGCCGGCAGATCTGGGGACGTAAAATCGATGCGGTGTGGAGAGTGGAAACAAGCTTAAAGCAGCCTCAACCGTAGTGCCCATGGTGGAGATGCGACACTTACGGATTGACTGTGCAGGCAATATGCATGAGAGAAATTTTTCCACGTTCTAGATTTATCCGGGATTGAGACCTGAACGAAGGATCAAGTCGTCCACTTTGTGAGACTGCGGCAAGAGGCGAAGAACCGCGAAGCAGACGTGTAGATCCGAGGAGGTCGAGCATGTTGTACTTTCATATCGGAGTCACGTGCTATGTCTGCTATTGAGTCTTAGGTAGGTGATGGTGTCTAGTGCTCTCCTAGTCAAAGTCGACAAACATCTCGTCGATAGCTTCGTCGTTAGAAATTCTTCCATACACATTTCTGTCTCCAGCGAATTCATCATCAACAGACCCATCGTCAACGAATCTTTAGTCCAAAATCCCCCCTTCATGTCAATCCTTACTCTTCTTCAGATTCGTCTTCCGATGCCTCG